>Ga0325411_1006827_pt1 | contig 12491 bp, 18 predicted proteins | sample PopdelMetagenome_13_FD_206181 | JGI IMG/M metagenome (GOLD analysis project Ga0325411, IMG submission 206181) | Populus deltoides microbial communities from Bellville, Georgia, United States - Xylem-PdIQD-R4 | ecosystem: Host-associated > Plants > Phyllosphere > Stem > Wood/Secondary xylem... | reverse complement strand
AACCAAATTGTCGTCTGCATTGCTAATATCAGTAAACAAGACATTTTATGGCACCAATAGTGTTGTTCCCTATCAAGTGGCATTCCCTGAAAACTTTGGAGTTCCTGCCCTTCCAAACATACCATATGCTACTCCAAAAAGAACTGACCAAGGCGTTCCTTTATTAGTGCTCGCTGGAAACAAGATTATTAATTAGTCACGATATTAATTCTGCACCAAAAAAATTCCTCCTATCACTTGGCTCAACAAGGACTCGCCAAACATTTGTAGCTAGGGGATAGTTCTGTACAGCATGAAGAACAGATTCTAGTTCTAATGGGCAACTATGATGGTAAGGAGCTTCTGTAAGATGCCTCCTAGCCCGATTTGCATAAGTCATCAAACAGTCATGGGCAACTACTTGGAGAAAAGCTTTGATTCTCTCCGGGCCTTTCCATTGCCATATCAATTTCCATAGGGGCTCCAAGTAACAATGACTCCTCGTCGTAGATGCCTGCAGATCATAAGCAGACTGGAGTGTAAACAGACCACGAGGGCAGCTATGCCAATACAATAAATCAGTATCCATCGCACTGGAAGGGGGAGGATAGTTGGCCAGAACCATAACTACCTGCTGCATAAGGAGTACATGGGCAAATGAGTTCCATTTCCGCTGATTATCATGTACCATGTCTGCCACAATAGCATTCATTAGTCTCAATAATATCTTGCACTACATGGTCGATAATTTCAGAGCCACTGGAAGCTTACATAGTCGTTAACTTCAGGACCTATGGGATTAGTCGAGATACGCACAAGATGACCCGGACACCCACGTTAATCTAAAAAAATAATATCTTGCACTGCATGTTCTAATAACAACCCAAAACCTTCTAACTAGCTATCCCTCCAAAATCTAACACCCACTCTGCTCCCTGTGGACCAACCAGTACTCTAAAAAATCTGAGGCCACACCTTGCATATAGCCTTCCATAATAGCCTGCACTGAAAGAATCTAATCCTGAGACTTGACATGTTTATCCCGAAGAACCTTTGCCCAAAGACTAGTAGTATCATGAATAATACTCCATCCCAACTTCATAATAAAGCCTTGTTCATTGAGTGCATACTTCTAAGGCCTAAACCTCCTTCTAGCTTAGGTTGACATAGAGTTTTCCAATTAAAGAGATGAACTTTACCTCTGTCATCATCACGTTCCCATATAGAACTACGACACCTTTTTTCAATCTCATAGCATAGAGGTTTTGGAAGTATTGAAGATTGCATAGGAGATAAAGGTATTGTTGCAGGCACTGATTTGCATAGCGTAATTCTCCCCGCTAATGACAGATTAGTAGATTTCCAACTGGCCAACTTTTTACTCATATTCTCATATATGTGTGCTTGGCAATTCTCTGGTGTAAGAGCGGAACTCCCAAATAATTGCCCGGGTCATTGCTAATAGAAAAACCACTAGCACGACTAATAGATTTTGCTAGGGTGGGAGAAACATTCTTAGATAAAAAAAATTCTAGTTTTGCAAACACTCATTTTCTGCCTCGAAACATCACAAAATAAGTTCAAACAGTGTAATACTCGATTCATCTAAACTTCAATAGCTTCTATAAATAGTAACATGTCATCCCCGATGCAAAAATGGGAGATATTAGGGCCTCTCCTACTGACTTTAAAGGGTTTCCAAGAACCACATTCAACCTCTTTACTGATAAGCTGAGATAGTCTCTCTAAACACAACACAAAAATGTATGGGGAGAGAGGATCTCCTTGTCTAATCCCTCTCGATAGAGTGAGATTCAGATATGGGTTTAATTCGTTCCATAGAACTCTTAAGAAAGCTGATTCAATACACTTCATCACAAGATCAACTAACTGAGTAAGAAAACCAGCATCCATCAAAGTATCTCTGATGAAATCCAATCTAAAACTATCATAAGCCTTTTCTAGGTCCATTTTAATTGCCATATAACCTTTTCTCCCTTTAAAATTTCTCATAGAATGGATTACTTCCTGAGCCACCACTATATTATCAAGTAATATGTCTTCCAGGCAAAAAGCTACTCCAATTAATAGAGATCAGTTTTGGCATCAGGAATTTAAGGTGATTAACCAGAAGTTTCTTCAGGATTTTGAAATTGACATTGCATAGGCCTATAGGCCGAAACTGGTACAGATACTCTGGTTTCAGCACCTTTGGAATTAAAACCAGGGATGTCTGGTTAATTTTAGATACATCAGTTTTTCCTTCAATAACATTTTTGATAAACTTGCAAACAGCAGCCCACTATATTCCATTGAGTTTGATAAAAATAAGGTTGACAATTGTTTGGACCTGGAGCTTTAAAAGGTTTCATATCAAACAATGCCTCCTTATCTGTGACTGAATCTAGCAGATGATCTCTACTCACCTGGTCAATAACTGGAAAGACTCCTTGAACAGGAAAACTTTGATTTGTCCCCTCTTCTCTAGAAAAAGTTTTTGATAAAACTCTACAGCCATATTTTTTAGATTGTCTTCATCTCATACCCATTAATTGTTAGTATCCTTCAGACATCTAATTATGTTCTTCTGACCCCTAATGACTACTTTCGTATGGAAATACTACGAGTTTTTATCGCTGAAAGAAATCCATTGGCATCTAGATTTCTGATACCAAAAGATTTCCTCCAGAGTTAAAATCTGAGTGTATTCCTTTGTCAAGTCTAATTCTAACCTATGCAAGAATTGATTCCTTCCACCATTTAAGGCCTTCTGAAAACCCCTCAAGTATTGCAAGCACTTTTTTTTCCGTTAAAAAATATTGCCAAAAACCTTAGGGTTCCACTCCTTTAACTTGATTGTGAAGTCATTGAGTGAGGTCACTAAATCCAAGTTTCCCTACCCACTGTCATGCACAAAGGTAGAAAAGGTTGCATGTGATGTCCAGGCTGCTTCGAATAGGAAAGGACAACATGTTGTTTAGAAATCCATGTATTTGGTGTAGAGCTTTGCAAGGATAGGATGATGATCTGATTTAACTCTTGGCAGCACCTTAATACACATGTCTGAAAATTTCAACTTCAGTGGTTGATTCACAAGTCCTTTATCAAGCCTCTCAAAGTCTCTAATACACCATCTACTTTCTTATCCTCTCCATGTAAACTTTGGACCACCACTTTCTAAATCCATCAAACCACAATCCTGAACCCAATTGCAGAAATGAAAGCACCTTCTCATATTAACAGGAGCCCCTTCAATCTTCTCGGTAGCTGTTAAGATTTCATTAAAATCTCCTATAACCATCTAAGACAAGGATATGTGTTGCGCCAAAGCTCTAACCTCTTCGAAGCATTCTCGCTTAAGATGGTCTTTTAGGTTGACATAAATCACAGAACATAACCAAGGTGAACTTCCTCCTTCATCTACCAGGATGTGAATCAAATGTCTAGATGATTTTGGCACTTTTATATCAACTTTGATTTTACTCCACAGTAACCAAATACCCCCAGATTTACTTTTCGCTTTTACTCGAAAACTATCAAATTTTAGTTTCTCAACTATTTTCTCTGCAGCCCGACCACTAATTCTTGATTCAGCTATTGCTATAATATCAACCCCATATGTTTTCTTAAAATCATGAATAATAAAGCAGACGAAACTTTTACTTCCTACCCCTCTACAATTATAGTAAAACACACTCATTAAAATAACATTTAGAGAAGAAAAAAGACCTTGTGCATCCTCTTCATGGAGAAGAAGTTAACTCGCAGAATGTCTGATGGTATCCTCTTGTGAGAAACCTTCCTCATTATCCTCCTCATTGATTAGAATTCTACTAACTTCTTTTACTGCCATAGGATCAGTGTCTGTCTGGTGGTCGAGGAGCATGACAAATATTGAACTCTTGTGTCTGCCCACCTTGCATATGTCCTTCTCCATCACAAATGTTAGTGTTGGCTGCAACATCTACTTTAGCCAAACCTAGACCGACAATGTTTGTGGTATTTGTTACCACTTGTTCACGGGCTTGGACCTTTTTCTTAGCCGTCTTCACCAGAGAAAGAAGTTCATCTATGCTGTGGCCCGCATATTTTCCCTTCAAGGCCTCTCTTCCACTACTTTGGGCATGGGATCCAGTTATAACATCTTTTTTAATAGATTACTTATTGTCTAGATTCTTTCTCATGCTAAGTACCTTGGTGCATCTGACATACCAGCAATAGATTTCCCTTTGCTATTAATATTTATTTCCTTAGTTGACCCATCACCACAGAAAACTCAGCCAAATTGCAAGTTCGAAGAACGCTGTATATCCATTCTAAATTGTTCTATACAACAACGCCCAAGAAGAAGAAACTTCCTTTGCCGAGTAGTAGTTTTGCCAAGCAAGAAAACCTTGGGGAGAAGAACAGAAACTGGAAAGCTGTCATCTATGGGGAATTCTCGCTTCTGAGAAAGTGTTTGCAAACGTAGTATAGAATCTAGTCTCTTGACTTTGCAGATCTCTCCTAACTTGGTCATTGGAATCTGTGGAATATGGATCACAGAGACATACAACGGATCAATGATAAATCAACTGCACTATCACGTTTGATCCTTGCAGATATTTGGAGAAAGGAAATAGATGGCTATACCGGAACCAAACACCAAAAGCAAATCCTCTGTTGCGACGAATTTTCCCCCTGCTCAAAGAATACCACCAGAGAGTGTTCTGCAGGGGAAAACATCATCATACCCGAACAGCCTTGCATGGAAAGTAAATACTAGGGCAAGAATTCAGAGGGGCACCTATCTAGGAACAACTGCTATTGTAGATACAATCAGTAGATGTGGATCTAGGAACTTCGAAAGTTCTTGCAAAGGATTATTATACTAGGGGTTTTGTAACTGGTTGATTTCCCCACATTGGAGTATTTGCAACATGCTTCATGCAGATGGCTTCCAGTACCAAATTTGATTTAATGGGCAAGTTCAAATTGCTGTTCAGAAACTAAAAAAACATCTCTTGGGAAATTGTGGGCTCCTAGTACTCGCCAAACTGTAAATGGCATCTAGTGCAAAAAGATACAACCATGCCAAAATTTAAAATTGTGGAAACGTGCCAACGAACAAACCTAAAAGATCTTCAGCTATCACACAAAAGCAAAGCAATGAAAAATCCTTTTCTTATTTCTTTTCCTTTTATTTTTGGGGGTGATGGACATGCTGAAGAGAGATGATGAACAGGATATAGTAATGACATAGAACCAATGTTTACCTGTGCATATGCTGGGTAACTTCCTCAATTCTTTTTCTCATTCTATTCTCCTTTTTCGAAATAAAAAATAAAAAAACTGAACAAAATAAAATCCCACAAAATAAAGGCATCATCTATCCATCCATCCTGTTCACAAATTTCAATATGATGGTATATATAACTCGGGGGTGGAACAACTTTGCGGGAGTCCCTGGTATTTTCCCATTCAGATCCAGCAAACTCCAAAAAAAAACCCTCCAAAACAACCCCAAAATATTTGCTAAAAGAAACCCTCCCTAGTCACTACACTTCAGATATCCGCCTATTGTAGTAAATGCCACCCAAGCACAGAAACATCATAATCTGAGGACAAGAGAATCTGTGGATCCATCTCTTTCCAAGAACCAAAAAGTTTGCCGCAGTCATGATTCAGGCATTTCAATGTAACTTGTTTTGATCATAATCTGGATGTTTGGCAAAAGAAGGCATGAGTTATCAAACTTAAGTGGTACCCGAATTCCCATCTGGTTTTGGTTCTGTTCGGACATAGGTGAGACTGCGGGCAGAGGGGGAGACAACACTGCTGCCAGAGAATGCAGCACTACTCTCAGCCGGACTGCCCTGAGCATCTCGCTTCCACTGCAAACTTCTTGCACCAGGTTTCACATAGAGTCGAGGCCTAAATATAGGAGTGCCTCTTGGAAAAGGTGTTCTAGCAAACCTACCAGCAGCATATGAGGAGCCACGGGCAATGCGAGGCCATGTCATACCAGGACTAGCTTCTTGGTTGGAAGAGCTTCTCTTCATCACCTGCAGCACAAAAAATAATGTTAAGATGCCTATCAAATCTTGGAGTGGACCCCTAAGACAGTAATAAAATGTGCATCAGTTCCAACAAATTTCACATCAAAGCTAAATCCTAGCTGCCATTTTTTCAAGTTTAAATGAACACATGCTTTAAGTTCTGATTGCTCTGTATAGAAAATAAGAAGCTCCCTTGTTCTCAATAAGAATAAAAAACGGAGAATTGAAAATACCAGTTTAGATTCTTCATCTACAAAATGGCATGCATGACTCTACCTACTCAGACCATGAGATTTCTGTGAAACAACTTCACACCGCACAATAACCATTTACCAGGAAAAAAAAAAACTGTTAAAATCATCTAGAAATCCCAGAAATCAGGAGAGCTCAAACTTGATAGCTCGGTGTGTGCTTGCAAAAGAACTGAGGCCTTTCAAAAATATATGTAACTGAACAAATCTCGACAGTTTCCCTCAACTTTCCATCATGGAGTCATTCCATATACTTTTTCAATACTTTTCATTTACGAATGCATGCATGCACACAGGCAAGTGCAAGCACTCACGCACACAAGAAAGAGCATGCAAGAGTATAAAAGTAGCAAACCATTGTGCCTCCATGAAAACTTGCAAAACAGCTACTAAGCCACAGCCAATGAGGAGCAAATGCACATGACCATGGTTTGCTTTTTAGTTCTAAACATTTAACATGATAAAACTATCTTGCAGCTGATACAACCATTGATTTAACTTTTTCAAACTTCGGCAACCTTGCTATCTACCAAACCAATAAATGAAGTTGAAAAAAATAAAAAATAAAATGCACAAAACATCCTCCTCAACTGACAGGCATGCATCCAACAAAAGAACAGAGACACCAGAACTAATAGCAAATTAAGATGCCGTCTCTATTTTCATTACCTTGACAATCCGTGACATGAAAGAGGTGCCATCAAGAGATAACGCATTGTCAGCTGCCTCTTTCCGCATAAATTCCACATAAGCTGACCTGCATAATCATATTGCTCAGCCCCCTCGAAAAACAATTTCCAGAATTTGCTAAGGAAACAGACCAGAAGAATGTTAAACAACTCTCACCCTGTTGGTTGCCCTGTTGCTGCATCAGTGACTAGAACCACTTTAAGCACTTCACCAAACTTATTAAAATGCCGTGACAGACTGTCCTTTGTCGCAGCAAAATGAACCTGTGAAGACAGCAATGAAAATATGATCAGGATACAGCAATAACTACTCCTTCCAAGCTACAGCTTGATGCACATCAGTACTTACATTGCTAACAAAAATGGTTCGAGAATCAGCATCCTCTAAGGGACGACCTGCAGTATATGAACCTGCAGAATCATCAAAAACAACCTCATCTAAATAGTTGGAAAAAATGGCCATAAGAAACAAAAAATGACAGATATCAGAATGGCAACCATCTTGCAGTAGAGAAGCTTAAGATGATGTCAGTCATGAGAAACACCCAAAAGGGTAGAGCTCCAAAAGTTGCAACATCACTAACATAAACTGATTTTGTTTCCCATTTAAAAAAAAAAAAAAACAGATTCAATGACACTTAGAAAACACACATGAGAACTGACCAGATGCAGATGATGGAGGCTTCTGAGGTTCTTGCTGATTATCACCTGCAGGTTTTACCTGTTCATAACCACAGGAAACATTGTCAGCAGTCGATGCAAAGGAAGAATAATAAGTAATTTCATATGAAAAATAGCAAGAATAATAATGAACCCAGACAAACAAGACTGTCTTACATTTCCATTACTAACTGAGACAGGGTTGCTAATTTCCTTCATTAGCTGAGCACCAAAGCTCCCAGCACCTGCCTCGTTATCCTGAACTGATTTCAGATTATCCATTACAGTATCCCTTGATTCTTGATAATGAGGTGGTCTCCAGGTATTTACATTCACAGAAATGTTCACTATCTTACGAGAAGTGTTCGCAGCTGAAACGGATTGATCCTGATCCTTGGCTACATTGTAGTTTGACATGAGTGAATCCTTACCCTTACTTCCCAAATATGTGCCAGTTTGAGAAACATCCATAACCCTATGACCCACAGGGCTGGAATCATCATAAACTTCATAATCAGACATCAAACCAGTAGTCAATCCAGCTTCATGCCCTGTCATATTCGTAGTCCCTGCATGTCCGCAGTACTTGCTTCTTTGAGGATAGTTTGAGTGGGTTTGTTCCTGAATTTCATTAAAATCTTCATATTCATCATCTTCAACAGCACGATCTCTAAATTCTGCAACTTGTTCAGTGATCAATGATGCATCCATGTCACGACCAAGCCGGTCAAACACACTTCCTGAAGATTTAACTTTTACTACATCTTCAGCAGCTTCTCGCACAGCTTTTAGTACAGTAGCCATGGGATTTGGAACTCTTGCGATTGACTGAAGCCTCCTAGGATGATCAACCAATGATGTGTCTTCAGTGGATGCAGACACCACTGAGCGAAGACGCTTCCGTGAGGGCTCTTTTACCCTGCCAGATGGTCTCAAAGTTCTGACAGCATCTCTCACTGCAAACTGAAGCAGTCGTCGAGGAGCACCACTGGTTGCTTGAGAAACTGCATCCCTCTGCTGAAATATTAGTGCATGCGAAATTTGATGATCAAAAAACAAGGCACTTGTTTTCATTAAAAAAAAAGATGAATTTTGAGTACTGAAATTATATTAAAAATTTTCAGCATAATGGTATCCGGTATTCACAACCAGATGAGTAGGAATGTCTATTGGTAACCCTACCACCAGCAATCACACATCATACATCCTCATATTTTAGGTAAGAAACATAATTCACCAGGTCTAAACCATAGGAAATTAGTTGATTTACTTTGTGTATGTTCACTTTAAAAATTGAAGTTATTTTATGAAGCAGAACCCTCTGCAGTATAGTGTGCAATAGAAGCAGTTCTACTATAGTCTTATAGGTTGAGTGAGGGAAGAAAATCATGGCCTCAAGATTGTAACCAAAGCAGCATCATAAATCTCCTAATTTCCTAATGTCCTACAAAACATGAATATGTGTGGAGTTTTATACGATTTTAAAGAGCTTTAGTTTATATCATAAATCTCCTAATTTCTATTCTTGACTTCCCAAACACCTTGTTAATAACCATAAAGATAAAATAGAATCACTTAACTTTTAAGCCTTACTACCCAATCAAATGTGAAAGAAAAATTTAAAATCCTAACCTTCACATGTTGTTGCTCATCATGCCGACTCCTTTTCTGCTCTTGTGGGGGTTGGGGAGATGGAGATCTTCTTGCACGACTGGCTTTTCCATGAGTTTTTTCCTCTAGGTGAATGTTATCGACCACAGAGCTTCGAAGAGGAGGCGGCTGGTTCACGTCTCTCGCTACACCTTTCCATTCTCTTTTATGCCTGCCTCTACTTGAATTATCAGGCTTCACATTTTCAGGTTCTGAATCCAATTGATGAGATTCGTTACCCCCAGTCTGCTCTATCAGTGTGGGATTTGTTCTGGCCACTTCATCTGCGCGAGTCTCCGGAGGTTGTACATACATATCCAGATTTGTAGCCAGGTGAACCCATAGCCTGTTCAAAATTAAGTTAACTAGTGAAACAAATGGGAATAACTTAAAACAGAGTTGTCAACAAATATTTTTTTTTACAATATCAAATGTATCAAAAACAGGAATGGATCAAATTACCAAGATACAAAAGAATCACTGTCATCCCCCAAAAAAACATTCAATTCATTTCTTGCTTCTTCCTTATCCCTGCCATTTCTCAGCAAGACAATCACATATTCCTGCGAATGCAAAACTCTTATGAAACATTGTAGTGCTGAATCATTTAGAAACTCAAAATATTTATGGTTTAGGCATGGAAGAGCATCTTGTTAAATCCTCTGCTGAACCATGGAATCTCAGAATAATAGAGGTGTTTAAACATATTATAAAAAAGCTTTTAAAGACCTAGCTAATAACCAACAGGTCTTTCACATGCTAAACACAGTATACGTAACAAAAGAACATCAAACTGGAACCAAACACCTAAACTGATGTTGGGTAGAACTTTCTGGACTAAACCTTTACAAACAATATACGAAGAAAGATACAGGTAGTTGCAGGCTACTCAAATTTATTGACAAAATTGCCCAAAATAATGCAGGAGCACTCCGGTCTTGCAAATTATTTTTATTTTCTGAAATTATTATTAATTAATTTATTAAGAGTATTCACATGTGACTTTTAAAATATTTCCTTGGTGGTTAATTTTGTTGCATTGCAACCAAGACTAGTGAATCCTTTTCCTACAAAGATCTAGGGCTTTAACTGGCATAAATAGGCTGCGAGGATTATTTTCAATAGACTTTTTGTTCTGTTTATTTTTCAATCTACTCAGATTTTAGAGGTTTCTTGGTGAACCAAAAACCTTATTATTTGGATCCCAACTTGAATTTTATTATATTTTAGCCATCATCCAGCTGGAAGTGTAGTTTTCTACTGTTTTCCTCTTCTCAACCTACATCACAGAATTTCTCAAAGCATGACCTGTAACATACATCAATATCTCCAAAATACATAAGCATATTGGCTTCCCATTTAAAACCCCAGTCCAGGTCAAACTGTACATAATTCTAACCTAATAGCAAAGACCAAACCAAATAGAGATAATTACTCCCATAATCACACAAAAAAAATAAAAGCAAAAGTAGCCTTGTATTTAAAAATAAAATAAAAAATCTACTTCGAACTCCATGTCCAATTTGAATTCAAATCCCACCGTGTACCGGAGCACCAATGAGCACAACATGATACCACAAACAAATTTATAACACTCCATTAATTCCATCTCACTTGATAGAGCCCGCTCAAATAATTGAACAATCCATATGAATAAGGGCAAGAAGCTCAAACAATCTCAAGTACAAATTCAAAATCCCGCAACGTTTTGTACTCTTGCCTTGCCTTTATTCACATTCATAAAGTACTGTCAGTTCTAGATTCTCTATGTAATAAAGAATTATAATAGCTCTGTAGCATGTTCAACAATAATGAGGCAAAATGCTATGAGCAAAGTCATTCATTTCAATCTTATCTTTCAGCAAAACACCAAATCCTTAGAAGTTTCCACAACCTAGACCTAACTACAAAAGATTTATTGTTTGGTGTTTAAATTCATTAACCAAAGCCCATGTAAAGAAATCAAACATGTCATAGCAAATAAAATATAAAAGCTCTCTATCCGCAGAGTTCCTTGCAGTGATCAGATATCAACCATCAACGAGACACCTAGCATCGTAATAGCTTCAGATGTTTGAACTGAAACATTCCTATAAACACCTAGAGGGTTAGATATCATTCAACAAACTATGCCCGCGTAAAATGAGGTCAATTTTTATAACTACTTGGCGCATGTCCCTCGCACAATTTTGCAAATTGTCCAGTACAAAAGCAAACAGCTCTCGACTACAATTGCACCATTTATCTTCTCACCAACACGCATCACCAATAATCTCACGATGTATGCCATATAACCAGGGACCTAAACAACTAAGAGAGAGCTCTACCGATTCTAAATCCTGCCATTTTCACCTCTCTTAATGTAGGTCCAGCAGCAGCATTCTCCACTACAGGCAAAGCCGCATGGTGAAATTCCACAGATACTTCACCAAAACAGTCCATTCAATAAACAGCATAAACTCAATTCAGCTTCAACTAAGCCTCAATCCCAAACTAGTCAGGATAAAATGAACCCCGCTATTTAATAAAAGGAAATGAACAATAGCACAATATCCAGACTCCAAAATTAGCCAGTCAAATTAAACCCTAAAGAAGAGAAAAAATTCACTAAAATACGAAATTCAAAAATTCAAATACACAAAAACAACGAAGATTGTTATCCATGTATATGCGTACCACAAGAACATCGTCAGTGTAATCGCCCATGAACTCCTTAAGCTTCTCGCTAACTCTATCTCTCAACAAAGCGGCCCCATCTTCACTAAAATTTACCCTAAATTTTTTATCCACGCTTCCCATCTCTCTCAATCAATCAAAAAATCAAAAACCCTAATTAAATTCTCCGGCAATAAAATCGCCTCCAAAAAAAACAATGATTGAAAATCTACGATTCTCAAAACACAAACCCTAAGTTCGCGGATTTAAGAGGCAATTGAAATTCTTCGAGATAAAAGAGATGATGATAAATGAGGTGAATGCGGAAGGGTTAAGATTTTCTCGGGAAAGTGAGAGAAAATTCTAGGATTTTGAGGTTTCATGGAAATAAACCCCCGAATTTTAATTTTCCGGGGTTAAGGTAGGGGTTGTGGATTTTACAGAGAGAAATAAATTTTGTAATTGCGATCCTGCGTTTGTCTATATATACCCACCGTCTCGCCAAGGATAAATAAAATTAAAAATAAAGGTGTTATTATTATTATTATTATTATTATTATTATTATATA
>Ga0325411_1006825_pt1 | contig 12493 bp, 9 predicted proteins | sample PopdelMetagenome_13_FD_206181 | JGI IMG/M metagenome (GOLD analysis project Ga0325411, IMG submission 206181) | Populus deltoides microbial communities from Bellville, Georgia, United States - Xylem-PdIQD-R4 | ecosystem: Host-associated > Plants > Phyllosphere > Stem > Wood/Secondary xylem... | reverse complement strand
TCTTTTTTTATGTAAAATACCTATAAATCACCGTAAGAACCATGATAAATCTATTCATGGTTTTAAAAAAAACAAAAAAATCACTATAGAAATTGAAATCACCCCAAATTCAAAAATCAATACGAGCCCGTATATGTTTTTTTCACAAACTTTAAATATACAAAAAAACACCTAATATAAATTTTCCTCATCAAATAGAACTATTTGATATAAATATAGTTAGTTTTGGTGACCTAAATCGGTATCAACAACTTTTTTCTCTCTCTACCACTGAAATCTAGCGATCTCTCTCTTGCATTTCTCAATCAAGGACTAAAAAATAAAAAAAATAATTTTTTTTACCAGAATTGAATTGGAAATATATTGAGGTACTGAAATTATATAATTTGTGTGATTTTTAAAATTTAAGGACCAAAATACATATTTTATAAAACTTATAGTATGTCATCTATGTTTAATATCTTTTTCATTTTAATCCCTTTTTTTATCATATATTTTTATAAAAAAATAAAAATCAATAAGTTACTAAATCGCCGGAAAAAAGGTTTGAGAGTATGATAATTTTAATTGTTAACTTATTAATATTAACTAAGTGTATGAGAGTATGATAATTTTTATTTTTTTATGCATTTTAGAAATGTACTTAACTTGAAAAAAATATTAAAATAATATTGTTTTAATTTTTTTTATAGTTTTGATGCGTGATATAAAAAATAAATTATTTTAATATATTTTTAAGTAATTTTTTTAAAAAAAGTTATGCATTAAATTATTTTAAAATAAAAAGTTTTTTTAAAAAAACATCTTGTATTGAAATAACAAACTCATGAGAGGACATACTCCAAAGCATACCTAACAAAAAAAAAATTAAAGTAATAATAAAAAAATTAAAAAAGGAAGAGGTAGAAAGAAGAGAAAGGTAGGCACGTTTTCTGCACCAAAAGAAAAGGCGGAGGCTGACAGCCCAAACCGAACCGAAACAACCACCCAACCCAACCCAAACCAAACCGAACGTGTTAGGTTAGACGGCCGACCATCAAGAGAAGGTCTCGCTTCCCTTTTTTTTTTAAAAAAAAATCAAAGTTGTCATAATTTCTAAAATAATAATAATTAAATAAATAACTCCAGGTAACCAATAAAACCTTATTTTTACATGCTTAAAAGTTCTATCCGTTCTTCGTCTCCTCCTCCTCCCCCCCCTCCTCCTTCCTTGCATTTTCTCTCTCAGACATAAACCCAAACACATCGCCGGATTTTCTCCAAAAATTTTCCTTTTTCTTTTGATAATCTCAAATCAAGTTTTCTCGATCTGCATCGTCCAATTTTGTTTTCAGTATATTTTGGATTTTCCATGTCAGGTCAATGTAGCTTGGTTTGATCTTCCTTAAAAAAATAAAAATCAGGGTTTAAAATTTTCTTTTAATTAGTTGATTCTTTTTTGTTAACACAATCTAAGGATGTGATATATTTTTTTTACTTGTTTTATGATTTCTTGATTCTTCTTCTCGATTTTTTTTAATTTTGAGTTTTCGTGTCAATCTGGTAAATCTGTGGGTGTTGGGTTTTGCGCATAGGAGAAAGGGAGAGCACAAATCCATCTAGGTAAATTTAGAAAGCCCAGAGCTTTCGAGGGCTTGAGGGAAGAATGGAAAAATCGAAGATTGACCATATGGTTGGTGGCAAGTTTAAGCTTGGGAGGAAGATTGGCAGTGGATCTTTTGGAGAACTCTTTCTGGGTATAGCGTTTTTTTAGCTGCTTTTTTTACCTTTTATGTTTTTTTTTGGGTCTGAAAGTTTGTGTTTTTTGTGGTGATTTGATTTGTTTTTTTTTTTGGTTAGGTGTAAATGTGCAAACTGGAGAGGAAGTTGCTGTTAAACTGGTATTTTCTAAAAGGATTATTCATTTATGTTTTGATGTTTGGATTTTGAAGGAGAGGAGTGGTTTTTTTAGCTGCTTATTTATTATTCATCTAATTTTTTGGCCAAAAATTAGGGTTTTTTCTGCATGATTGTGTTATGATTTCTTGCAATGTATAACATGATGGATGGTGTTTGTAGGTTAGGTTTTTCTGCTTGGTTTACTTTGCTGTAATCACGTTTATCAACCTGTATGATACTCCCCTTTTATTGCGCAGGAGTATTTGAGATGTCAAATTTTATTACTGAAGCAGCCATTGATTTAGATTTAGATTAGGGCTGTTTACTTCTACATGATTTAGAACTGTTTAGATAGTGATGGAGTGCCACATGCATTTGGATAAAGAGAGTTGTCTATTTTGTTGATAAGACAGATTCGTCGATCACAGTAAGTGCACAAAGCTAGACCCCTATCGTGTTTGTTGCAATAAGTGCACAGAGCTAGACCCCTCTCGTGTTCGTTGCTTTTCGATGATGAAGCCTGCACTTATCTTAGTGAAGGAAAGTAGGAACACGGATCTGTATCTTTATTGAGCTTTGTATCATTAATTATCTGATCCTTATTCAAATGCCCTGTTGCGCAAACAAATTACGTTATTGTTAACTGCATGATTGATGTGAAAACAAGTCTTGTATTCCTTTATTTTCCCTGTAAGAGATTGTTTTGCATGAGAATATTTATTCGAGTACTTCTTCTTCTCTCCAATATTCCTTGCGATTCTTGACCCTTAATTATTCCAAATTTCAGGAATCTGTAAAGACCAAGCATCCACAGCTTCATTATGAGTCAAAGTTGTATATGCTTCTTCAAGGAGGGAGTACGTCTCTCTCTCTCTCTCTCTCTCACACACACACACACACAACAACAACAACAACAACAACAAAATGCCCAGACATAAACAAGCAAATACAAATTTGTAATATCTGCTGCTGGGTGTTTTTTTTTTTTTTCTACTTGTGGATTATGTTATTCTTCTTAAGATGCACCTTCTAGTTTTATGAATGCAACTTCATGTCAAGGCTGTGCCCCCAGTATTTGCTAGAAGTCTACTTCAGAGTACATGGAGGGGACGTATTATAAGCATTGAGTTTCTTATAATAATTTAATTGTTTTTCCTTTAATGAAGCTGGAATTCCCCATCTCAAGTGGTTCGGAGTTGAGGTTGATTACAACGTCATGGTCATTGACCTTCTTGGGCCAAGTTTGGAAGATTTATTCAACTACTGCAACAGGAAATTCACATTGAAAACAGTGCTGATGCTTGCAGATCAACTAGTAAGTACATTTGATTGTTTTTTTGCTCATGAATATATCTTACACTGTAGATAAAATTTTCCTCTCATTTCCTGTCTCCAGATTAACAGAGTTGAATACATGCATTCAAGAGGTTTCCTTCACCGTGATATAAAGCCTGACAACTTTTTGATGGGCCTAGGCCGCAAAGCAAATCAGGTACTTATTCCTACATGGTTCTTGTTAGCCACCTTAGTAAACTAGAGCATATGTTAGCTTGTTTTTTGCATTTTGTATTTATTGGTTATTATGTATATTATGTGAAGGAGATGACATCATCCAATTGTTGTTATAGGTTCCAGCTTTTTTCTGTTTTTACATTTGCAATTTTTTGGGATCATGTAATACAGGTTTATGTCATTGATTTTGGTCTTGCAAAGAAGTATAGAGATCTTCAGACCCACAAGCACATTCCATACAGGTAAATTTTTCTTTTTTATGTTTGCCTCATGGTGCATGAAGTTCAGATTTATGGTAAATATTGAGATGATCTGTTGTGTTTTTCATTGGCTCGCGAGTCATCCATTTAGACATGACAGTTAACTTCTCATTACCTATGAATAGTGGCGACTTGAAGAGGTTGGAGACTATATTTAGCCATAAGATTCTGTTTCATATGAAAGTGGCAAACTCCACCAGGCATGATTATCACATCAATATGTGCCCATTTTAGGAATAGAATGATGAACTCAGTAAATTTACTTCCTTTTCTATGCATTAAAATTCAAGCTTTATTTAGATTTATGCAAAGATAATGTCATGCTCATGGCAGTGAACCAGACTGAAAGTTAAGATTTAATGATTGGAAGAGGTTGGAGACTAGGTTTACCCGTGAGATTTTCTGTTTCATAAGAAAGCAGCAAACTCAACCAGACATGATTATCACTGCAATATTTGCTCATATTAGGAGTAGAATGATGAACTCAGCAAGTTTACCTCCTTTTCTATGCATTAAAACTCGAGCTTTATTTAGATTTATGCATAGGTAATGTCATGCTCATGGCAGTGAACCAGACTGAAAGTTAAGATTTGAGGAACTTAATGTTGAAGCGTGGTTTTATGGCACATACAACTTTGATCCAACTCCTTAAGAATCCCAAAAACAGTCACATATCTAATAATGAGAGTGTTATCTATTGGAAATAAAACAACCCTATTTAAGTTATTTTTGGTCATGGCATGGACCTTGTGGCAGCTTTTGGATTTGATGATGAGTTAAGTGAGTTGTTTCGTGTGTCTAATGTTCTTCCTTTTCCATTAACTATGGTTTTTAGTCATGGATAATCACATTTGTGTACTTGAAGATAAATTGTATTATATAAAATCTAGTACAGCTCGATCTCAAGTTTATTTTCACTAAAAACATCATTGATTCTTTTGCCACTAGATCTTTTCTGCTGCTTGCAAATTTGTTGCTCCAGTTTTTATGCAATCTCTTCCTGTTTAGAAATAGATAAATGCAATAATTTACAGAAAAAACAAAGTGACATGTAAAGAGCCTGCATACCTCTCTCGTGTGTGTGATGATTATTCTACTTCTTGTGGTCACATCTCTCGTATTTGTTCATGCTTCTCTCTATCTATTTTTCCTAATTTGTATTGTTTACAGCAAGTGTAGGAAAATGCTATCAGTATGAAACTTACAAGGTTTTTCCATTGTAGGGAGAACAAGAACCTTACAGGCACAGCTCGCTATGCAAGTGTTAACACTCACCTAGGAGTTGGTAAGTCATTTTTTTTCTCATAATGATTTTCCAACTATCAACAGGTACTCACTATCTGATACTTAGATTTATTTATGCATTAGTGATGGAATTATTATTTCTCTACTTGCAGAACAAAGCAGACGGGATGATTTGGAATCCCTTGGTTATGTGCTTATGTATTTCTTAAGGGGCAGGTTGATTATATAGTAGCCAAGCACTTGAATTCATACTCTCTTTTTTTATCATTTCTGTGTGGGAGAGTGGGTGGTATGTCCTACTTGATGTTGAATAGTAATTTTTGCCTATTAATTTTATTCAATCTCTTTGCTTCAGTCTTCCATGGCAAGGATTAAAGGCTGGCACAAAGAAGCAAAAATATGATAAGATCAGCGAAAAGAAAGTTTCAACCCCTATTGAGGTAATTTGCCATGTATTCCTTATTATAATGGAGAACATCATTAATGCAATTATTTTGCAAGGGACCTCATGAAGGATTTGGTTATGGCCTTGTTTGGGACCGTGTTCCCTCAAATTTTGAAATTTGTTTTTTGCTAATTTTTTTTTTATGTTTTCAGATATTTTTGATGTACTGATATCAAAAATTATTTTAAAAAAATAAAAAAATTATTATTTTGATGCATTTCTAAGCAAAAAGTACTTTGAACCGCAACCGCTACCACAATCCCAAACAGGCCAATGCTACTTCCAAAGTTTTATATGGACACAGTTAGTTGGCAAAACCAAGCATGAACTATTAGCATTACTGCCTGTGTTGGATCCAGACTAGGCTGGATGCTTCTTGTTAAGCATCAACTAGCACAGCCCAATATTCTTCATATGAATAATAGTTTAGTGTTTGCACCAAATGTGAATGTGTCATGTGTACTGTTTGTAAAGTTAGAGAGTATGTAATCACGGTGTGTGCACATTTTCTCACTGAATATGGTCTTGGGCACTAAATCATAGCCCAATTTTGAAAACTGCAGGGTAATTTTGGTCTCTGATATACATTTTATTCATGTTTCAACTTGGTGATGTAAATCCATATTGTGTAACAGATGCTTTGTAAGTCACACCCCTCTGAATTTGTATCATACTTCCACTACTGCCGGTCACTGCGATTTGAAGACAAACCAGACTATTCATATTTGAAGAGGCTGTTTCGTGACTTATTTATTCGAGAAGGTAAAATACTAGCAGTTGCTCTTGTCAAGTTATTTTGCTGGTATCTCTCTAATCTTTGAATTTTTGATGTTGCTGCTGCTGCAGGTTATCAGTTTGACTATGTTTTTGACTGGACTGTTTTGAAGTACCCTCAGATTGGTGCCAGCTCTAGAGGACGGGTGAGTGTTTTAACTTGTGGACATGAGTTTCAGAGGGGGAAAGGAGAGAATGTTATGCCTTAAAATTTTTGCCTCTTTTTTCAGTATTCTAGTGGGAAACCTGGTCATGCTGGACCATCCGCAGAAAGACCAGCAGAAAGGGTCTCAGGTATGCTTTCTATACACACAAAAATGGATTGGTTTTGGTGCCAGGTTTATTGAAACCCTAAGTTATGATTATTCTTAGAATTTTACTGTCATACACATTTGGGATTGTGAATGCTAATCACTAGCTTGGATATGGGTTAGAACATGCCTTTACTTCAATTTAGATGGACTTGTACTTTATATAGATGCCTACAATGATTTTGACTTTTGTAACTTCATACTCCCCCCTGCTGGATAATTTCTTTTTAGATTTGTTTTTCACAATTCCTTTGGTGGTTAATTCTTGTTTTGCAATACTTGCATTCAGTTGGAAAAGAGATTCGGGAAAGATTCTCAGGTGCAGTTGAAGCATTTTCAACAAAAAGGGTCACTGGTTCTAGTCTACATGATACTTCCAGAAACAAGACCTTGGATAATGTAAGTCCCTGCCTAAATACTTATAATTGCATTTTTCTGTTGGAACTTAAATGTTGTCACTTGCTCCTGTTGGATAAGGTAGCTTTATTCCCTTGGTGCCCAGGACTTTTCAGCATTTACTTTTATAGTTTTTTGCAAGCTACCTTTTTTCCTAGTTTGTATTGATTCAGGCTGGAGATCCTTTCTTCTCTGAGTTCATTAATTACAAACCCAAATATAGCAGAGTGTTGTCCATCAAGACAAGTTGTTTTTGTTTCTCTTCTTGTAGATTGCTTCGTGCTTCCAAATGTCTTTCATATTTTGAAGCATTTAGGGTATGATTCTAAAAGTTTTAAATTTTAGTATTGCAGTTGAGGCCCTTAATTTCCACTTCTGAACAAGAATAAAAGCAGCAGAAAATAAAGTCTCTTTTTTCCAATCAATTGTCTCCGCAGACTTAATATTCATTTAGCTGTGCTGTAAGTTCCTTCTCTTGTATTTAAAATCCTTATCTAGACTGTCAATTCATTTTCAGCCACCTGAGCCAGAAAAAGGGCGCAGTTCGTCTCGATATGGAAGCACCTCAAGAAAAGCCATTATCTCAAATAGCAGGCCAAGTTCCTCTGGAGAACCTTCTGAAGGTCGCTCGGGCCGATTACTCTCTAGTGGTGGCCGTCTGACTTCGACTCAAAGAGTGCAACCAGGGTATGAGATCAAATCATCCCAGACCCGTGCTGCAGCTGCTAGAGGCACTCGTGAGGACACTTTCCGGAGCTTTGAGTTCCTCTCGCTCAGGAAGTGACAAGGAGTCGATTAAGAAAATAATTTGCTCACATATCTAATAGATACATGATTTTTCATGTGAAGAAATCCTGGAATTTATAGTCTCGCCCGGGGTATGGGAAATTATCAGAGATAATTACTGCAATGACAGACCAGTTCAGATCCTGATAAAACATTTCCAGTCTCGTTCCCCCTTTGTCCCTTAAAAAGTTTCTGACGGTTGCAACATGTTTTAGACGCATCCAAAAAGAAACAGATGCATCGGGACTGCCATCTTACATGTGGAACTTGAGGTGTACTAATATTCTGTTTCATGACTCGTTTACTGCTCTTTGTTTGTATCTTCGAAGGTCTCGCTCTCCATTTTCTGTCATCGAATGTGTTGGACACTACTTGTTTTACCTTGTAATGTCATGTTCAAATGTCTGCAAAGAAAACGGACGGATCTCTTCCTTTCTTCTCTTTTCTTTGCCTCGTCCTTGTATCATAAGGTCAGTTTGCACCCTCTTTGGCATGCTATATCTCTCATTCCTTGCTAGTTTTTTCATGTCATCCTAATGCAAACACAACTGTCATGCTATTTCTCCATGGGGGAAATACGAAACTCTTCGTTAGTTTAACTTCCGATGCTTCATTCAGGTGACAGTAGCAGATGATATTTCGATAGCCCCACTGTGCCAACACAAGTTTAAATGATTTAAAATAGAACACTCTTTGCCCATGAAAAAATTAAAATGGCCTTGCCCGTTTTGATTGCTTTAATGGCCTTACCATCCCTCCCTCTCTGTCGTCCTCCATACCCTTTCTTCTCCAAAGCTGCGCATTCCAAAGCCATGGTCTTTTCTGCATAAGACCACCTTGTTTCGTCAATTCTCCTGATTCAAACCACAATCCTCTATTTTATGTGGAATTCAGCAACTACAACTGATTGGGTTTTTGTTTTGATGGCAAGCGTGTGGTTGCTATGAATTGGCTGTATGTTCTCGCACAAGGATGGCATTTCAATTCGGAGTGGAGATGTTATAATTTTTTCATTTTTTATAACATTGTGCACAAGACATTAATCCAGATCAACAAGGTGTCTCAAATTATCGGAACCTGCAAGCAAATGAGTAACATTGAGGGAAAACATGGGTTTGGAAAAGAAAAAAAGAAGAAATGCCTACAGAATACAGCCCCAGGAAGAAATCAAATTATGGAAACATCGTGCACAAGACATTAATCCAGTTCAACAAGGTGTCTCAAATTATCAGAGCCTGCAAGCAAATGAGTAACATTGAGGCGAAACATGGGTTTGGAAAAGAAAAAAAAATGCCTGCAGAATACAGCCCCACGAAGAATCAAATTACGAGGGAAGCCTTCAAAATGCAGTAGGATGGTCATCTCAAGGGTTTCTCATGGCTGCCAAACGTTTCTCTAGCTCGTCAATGCCAGAACTGCAAAAAGGAAACAAATGATGAATAAACATAGAAAAAAAAGGAATTTTCCTTTTCCACTTTATTCAGTTATTTGGAAACTGTTTGATTCCATTAGTAATAAGAGAAAGGCTAAAGCCCGTCATTCCCCAGGATCAGCGGTCTGAATCATGCCCTTGTTCCAATAAGTGCATCTTGGTTTAAAAGCCATTGGTAGATTGGTTTTATGTGAATTTTTTCATTGTTTGATAAGGAAAATTCAGTGCAGAAAAATACCTGCTGGCATCCTCTCTATTCTTCCCTGTGATTTTACCCTTTGGTGCCGCTGACAACTGCCAAATATAGTTCAGGTTAGCATTATGAATAGGAAAATAATCACTGCAAACGACGTTTGTATAAAGAATTACAATTAACACCAACCTGTGAGGCAACATCAACACCAATTTCATCCAGCACCTGAAAGAAAAATCAAAAAGGAAAAAAGGTCATCAGTTCCTTGTTTTGAAGCCCGATAGATACTGAATGAATTCATAAAGAATGATTTCCTATTGGTGGGGAGGGGGGGCGTGGAGGGTTGTAAATTATTGGGCACCATATAGGATCTTCTGCTCCTTAGCTTTCCAGTTATATAACCAGAAAAACAGACAATCAACACTTAATGACTTACAATAATCTAGTCAACACAACAGTAAAGCAACTGCATGCAACCACAAGCATAACGAACTTCTAGACTCCCAGCTTATTTTAGAAGATCTTCATATTACATCAATGATTACAATACCTGATTCGTCAGCTCTTCAGTCTCCTCTTCAGCCTCATCGTTATCCAAGGCATCGTCTATGGCATCCGACATCATTTCAGTCTGTATGGAAAAGTAAGAGTGATCAACACTAATGAGCGAAAAGAATTGACAATCATGAACTTCCTATCATGGTAGATTATTTAGAGCTAAAAGCATGATCTTACAGTCATATCCATTTGTGCTGACTGCTTCTGAAACTCTCTTATGACCTTCATTTGCTTTGCAGGCGCCATTTGCTGCAATTAAATCATAACAGTCATCAGCATTGCCCCAAAACAAAGCAAACATATGAAATTTGAAGTTCTAATTTGTGTACTAATGAAATAAATATTGTTAAAAAAAACAGAAGAACTCGTGTACTGTTTTTATCAAGCTGCTTTCAAATTAAAGAGATCTTGCATCTTGAAATATGTGGATATTAATCTAACATTCAATCAATATTAACACTTACATATACTATGAATCCATGACTAACCTTATTCATAGCTTCCATTGCCTTGCTGGCACCTTTTAAACCAACAGCAACTGAAGACTGAGCATGCATTGCCTGGCAAAGCAGATAAACATTGTTAAGAGCACATTGTGCATGCACTACGAAGAGCAATCCTCACCCATTCCCTCAGTACAGGGAAAAAAAAAAGACATGGTTTTACATTATACCTGAGTATGAGTCGCTATGCCTCTCATTTGAGCTCGACTGCCTTGTAAGTTAGCTATTTGCTGCCTAAGCCTGATTAGCTGCCGGGCTAAAATTTTAGTTGCTGCCTGCAAAATGCATAGCCCGGAAAAAAAAGAGAATTGAAAAGAATTAATTAGGTGGCTGTTTGAGGGCACTCATGCTCGTCAACAAGCTTCAAGACTTCTGAAAATTTGGGTAAAATGATCTCCATTGAATGCAACGCACTAGATTGATTTTTAAATACTTCTAGAACAACAAATCTACATCTGGCTCCTAAGTAGAAGAACACAAAGTTCAGCATTGTTATTGAAGGAATATAAATTTAATATTGTTGAGGAACAGTTATATAACACAGAAACTCAAGTCTTCTAGCAGTGAGGAAAATCCATATCAAAGCAACATACATCATTTCCAGTCTTAGCTGTCCGTTTTATCTCCGCAACAAGCTTCTTTTCCTAAAAAGATAACAAATATGTTAAGATCTAATCGAACAGAAAAGGTGTGAAAAGAGATCACCATTCAACAACATTTGATTACTTCTAGCTGCAATGCTCCGATTTCCCTCTCTATACCTGAATCAAGGTAAAAACAATAGCGTGAGATTCAAAGAAATTTCCAGCCTCATAATGTAGCAGGATGTTAATCGTAAGATCTCTCCATAATTTATGTCTCGGAATCCAATGACATAAAGAACATAAAATGACAGTGCCAGCCACACCCAAAAACCATTTAAAGAACCCTATGCTCTTGGCAGTCTAAGAAGGACCAAATTAAGAGCTTTACAAGAACGTCTGTTTTCCAAACTTATTCTTTCATTTAATAGGTTTGATGCACTTGTACAGTCCCGCAGAAGCTCTAGTCTATCTCTAATACAGTATCCATATGAAAGGAAACTGTATCATTCTTTTTGCTTTGTTTTTTATTAGAGAAGATCTCATCTTCACATAATGGCACACTAAGTTTGCAAATCGGAATACTTTAGCATCGCCATAGAAGTTCCCACCATTTCTTCCACCCTAGGTCATCATTATCGACAATCATTCAACTTCCCAAAGGAGGGCGTGCTCTAAGGTAGCTTGAATGGTATCTAGACCATAATCCAATGCCATCCCATCAGGTTTCAACATCTAACAGGCCAACCCATTTCACTTTATAGTCCAAATAATAAAAGGCGGCGGCACTGTGTTCTTAAATCTAAACACTCCAGCTGACAATTTTGCTAAGGGAAACACGACACGTTTGAGCTTCTTTTGAACTTGAAAGAAAAAAGGAAGAGAGAGAATTTGATCACGAATTAGCTTGAATATTAAGAGAGGAAAAAGCAACAAGAAAAGAATTTGATCATCTTTGTGTACAATCTGGCATGGTATTCGAATGCTGACAGCTAAATTGGCTAAAAACAGATAAAGAGCAATGCAATACCTCTAGTAGCATGTTGCATTTCTCTCTTACTATCTCGAAGAGCCTCTGCACAACCCAAAGAGATCGCTTGATTCATCAAAGAAAATCAACAAACTCGAGTGATTGCACAGATACAACAATAGACAAAGATAATCAAGCAAACAGTCATAGAATTGATTTAACAGAGAGAGTTGGGGCATGATCGAACCTTTAGGGTTTGGTTTTTTGCTGAAGAGGTTCATTTTATTTTTCTTTTAGTTTTATTTGAGCTTGAAAAACAGGGGATTTTGATTTCTTAACAACGTTGTTGACGAGGAGAGAAGCTGCGATGGAAAGAGGTTCTGTTCTGTTTGGTTTGCTGGTTTGTCGAACGTGGAGAGAAAGCGCCTCGAAATTTTGCGGCTTTTTTTTTTATATATATATTACTTAATTCTATTTTAGTAGTACTAAAAATACGGTAATGATGAGGGACCGGACTGTAAATATATAATTATATCTTCTCGGGATTTTCTTTTTAATTTTGACTTTTCTTTCTAATTAAGCGTTGACGGCAAAGTCTTCCATCCAGAGTTTGACACCTTCATCTCTCGTTTCTGATTACTAGGAGGTG
>Ga0325411_1006822_pt1 | contig 12494 bp, 8 predicted proteins | sample PopdelMetagenome_13_FD_206181 | JGI IMG/M metagenome (GOLD analysis project Ga0325411, IMG submission 206181) | Populus deltoides microbial communities from Bellville, Georgia, United States - Xylem-PdIQD-R4 | ecosystem: Host-associated > Plants > Phyllosphere > Stem > Wood/Secondary xylem... | reverse complement strand
TAGATTTGATCTCTATTATTTTGATTATTATTTATTTTATTTGAGATAATTTATGAAATTATATTTTTTTTCAATTTCATTCTCATTCAACTTTTTAATTTGTAAGATTTGTTCCTCATTATTTTACTAAACTTGAGAAAAATAAAACATTAATAAGTTATTTTCCAGCTCATTTTCCATGACATAACCAAACACTGGTAAGTGTTTTCCAATATATTTTCCATTACACTACCAAACATCAAAAAATAATTCACTTTCCTGAAATTCACTTTCCAAAATGAAACTATTTTCCAGCAAACAAACGGGGCCTTAGTATTTAAAAAGTATATTGTCTAATACGCTTTGTATTTTTTTATTCATTATTAATTTTTTTATTAGAAAACATATTAGCAATATTTTTATTTTTTTTTATATTTAAGAAAAATGAAGGCAATTCATTGCATAGCATATGGCAAGTATATTAAAAAGAAAGCTAAATGACGTGGTGAATTCATTGTATCAATAGACCCAGTTTACTATGAATTACTACAGCGAATTTACCTTTATATCTCTCAGTGGAAAAGCTTGAAGGTTATGAGATGGGGGTATTTTGGTCTTTTCTCGTTAACCTATTGGTCATTAAAAGATTGAACATTGGTATTTTTGTCTTTACAGATTATTTTGTACAGTAAAAATACACTTTTGTCCCCAAGATCAACAAAATTTAAACTCGCTGACCAATGGTGTTTTTGACTTTGCACAAACTTGAAAATCAATAAAATACATCTTTGCTCGTGTATCAGACAAAATAGCTTATATGCATGCAAGGGTATTTTGGTGCTTTCACATTAGTTTTTTGTTTTTTGCAAGGTCATGAGGGGGCTTTTTAGTAATTTAACATTATTTTTTAATATTCAATTCTTAAAAGCTGTTAGCGCGTGGAAAACACGCACTATTGCGACGGTGCGTGAGATGCCACTGCTTATTCAAAAATGGCCTTCCACCAAGTCACTGGAAGCGCCGTCATACGATCTTCCTCCTGATGTAGAGCGTGTCGGTAGTGGTCCAGCGGTTTATTGCTGGTGATCGATTCTTCTTTTTTCTGCCTATTTTTCTTTCTCTTCCGGTTAAAGTGCATGTTTGTCCCTTTTGTTTTTAGTTTTTCAATTTCAGTCCTTATGTTTTTTATTGCTTATTTTCGTCCTTAACCTATCTAGAAAAGTTTTTTTATATTTTCAATTTAGTCCTTAAATTACAATTGGTCATACATTGGTTTCATCAATGCAGTCTCTATTCTTTTGATTGTTACCCTTGGATTTTTTGTTAAAGTTTTATTAGTGTTCGATTTCATCCTTAAACCAAAGTTTATATTGGTATTTTTTCAATTTAGCCTTCATTCTTTTGATTTTTTTTTCTTTTGATAATTTTTTTTTCTTTTCAATTTAACCCTGCGATTTAATTTTTAAATGCCCTCAAATTTATTTTTTATTTTGGTTTCCACTCTTATGTTTAATTTAAAAATTTTATGTGGTTGATTTTTTTTCTATGCATCCTTCGATGTTTGATTTATTTGGAATTGAGCTTCACGGTTTTTTCATTTGTAATGCTTCCAATTTAATGACACGAGTCACAAGTTTTAAGTGTTAATACGATTATGAATTTTTTTTTCTCATTATATTTTGCAATTTTATCATTCTATATTATTTAAAAAAAAAACATTTTGTGATTACTTTCATATATTTTTTCAATCAGTTTGTCTCATTACTTAAAACATAAGTTTTGCAAAAAAAAAATAAAAATTGGATAAAGATTTTTAAACAAAAGCTATTTTGTTTTGTGTTTAATTTTTGCTTATTTTTTATTTTACTTTATACAAGTAGGTTTTGTTTTGTACAAAAACTAGTTATTTTGAAATAATAATTTTTATGTTAAGTCATGCATATTTTTTTATCCTTTTATTCTATTCACTCTATTTCATGTGTTTTTATTTTTATTATCTTTTATTGATTGTAATGAATAAATTTAGTAAACACAAACAGGTAAATATTTTATTTTGCGAGATCAGGTATTTTGATCTATTTCCATCTCTCTTTTTTTTTTAGTTTTTTTTAGTTATTATTAATAAAATTTGTTATTTATTTACAAAGATGATTATTAAATATTTGGATAAACTTTTTGATTTACACTTATAATTTATATATCATGTAAGAAAAACATATTCTATTCAATTTACAAGTTTTTTTTAGAAAGAAAAATTACGGCCCGCTACAAGTGCATATCAAAACAAATTTTTAGTTGCCTTCTTATTAATGTTTTTTTTTCACTCTTATTTTTTATGTCATTTTGTATAATTGATTTTTTTATTGATTTTATCTTTTGACATTTGATTTGTTAGAGATTCGGCTTCATACAATCTCATCGCTTTGCATTTGTTTTTTTTAATATTGTTTTTTTTAAAAAAATTCAAGGTGTTTAGCTAATTCATTTAGAATTTTTTTTATGTTTTATACAAATGAAGTTGATTTTTAAAAATAAAAAATATTTATTTTTAAATAATATTGCTGATGTGTTTGGCCTTACATAATATATATTTTTTTGTATGATTTTATTTGTTAGTTTCATTTGTGTTTATCTTCTAAGCATGAATTTTTAGGATGTGAATTTATCTTTTTTTTTTATTTTAATAAACAAGTTCAGTAAATACAATCAGATGAATATCTCATTTTATATGGTTAAATATTTTGATTTACATCTCTCAATTTTATCAATTTCTTTGGTTATTGTTAACAATTTTTTTTCCATTTATGTACATAAAAGATATAAAAATAGTTGACATAAAAATATATTTTGTTAAAAAACAAAAATATAAAATAAACATGTGATAATTCTTTATCTTTTATGTTTGAAGATCGTAATCATATATTATTTTAATATAAAAAACTAAAAGTCATCACTGTGGAGCAAGACTTATTGCACTATGAATTACTGCGGTATAATGATGTTTTTTTATCTCCACGATACAAGACAATGAAGCACAAATTAGGGGGCAAGTCATCTTTTAACGAGGTTCATTGGCATCATCAAATTGATTAGGGTTAAATCAGTCATCTCAATTTTTTTTAGCATGGTGAGAAGATTAAATCACCCTTGAAAAAAAATTGCAAACCACTAGTTTAAAATTGGCAAATTGGTATTGAAAATCCTATAATTAATTAAATACACTTTAATTGAATAGAATACTAACAAAAGAAAAATCCAGAAATTGGGCAAAAATCCCTATAAAATTTAAAGGAATATGGATATTATTGATGGACAATGCAAGTCCCGCATTAACTGCGTAAATTAAAATGGAAATAATGAATAAAATCTGATAAAAATATTATCTTCAAAGAAAAAAAGTCCTAGAAATGAGAATAAGATTTGTGCATGAAAAATCCCGCGATAAGGAATTTTACAGGAATTACTATTATTAAAATGTTAAATAGTAGCATTTTTATAAATATGGAAAAAATTCTTCCTCCCTTTTTAAGCACATGGCCAACGACCATTTAAGAATAGAAAGCTTGATTTTTCTCTTCTCTTCAAATTTTGTGTGTTTTCTCTTTATGTTTAAGGTTTGTTTGGGGGTGTTTTGGTAGATTTAAGAGAAAAAACACAAACTTAACCAAGAATTAAGGGAAGTTTAAGAGAGGGAAAGTTGGGGTTTGAGAGAGAAACAAAGAATTTTGAAGAAAACACAAATCAACTATTATTTCTTTCTTGATTAGAGTTTTGGGCATTTTATGCTAACTTTTTCATATTAAGGTTCTTGAACAAAATTAGAGGGAATGTGTTTAGTAAATGCTAATAGAATAAAAGTTCATTAAAAAATGAAGAAAAAATCAAAAGATGGCTACATGGCTACAAGCCCTAGGGCCAACCATGAAAGGCATTTAGAGGAAAGGATGAATTGAATTAAATTGTAAGAATAAGGATGAAACCATGGTATTAAAATATAAAAGGAACAAGTAGGAAAATAAAAGGTTTAAAGAGTGTAATTAATAAGGAAATAAATAAAATAAAGCATAAAGGCTAACATTAATGATTGGCTTTGCGATTGGAAAATTTGACGACCATATATTAATATTGAAAGGATATTATAATTTTACGGAAACAATATATATATATATGAAGGGTGGGGTGAAAATGAGTTAATATATTAGATGATTAAGTGGCTTGAATATATTATATGGCAATAAGATTAGTGAAATAGAAATAAGAAATAGATTAAATAAAGAACGAGGAAGTCAAGATATTATGTAATGTGATGAAATATTATGTCGCGTATGTGTTGAGAGAGTGTGAAAGGAATGTTAAACATCTTGAATATGTAAATATGTATTAAATTAAAGAGAAATTATAGGTTAAATGCACGACGAGTATGTATGTGAAATTAAGGATGGTGGATTATAAAAATGAGCAAAATTGCTTTATATAGATGTGAAAAAACGTTATTTTTTAATAAAAATATTATGTTAGGTAGGAGGGTGCATTGTATTGTTATGATATTCGTATATGGATAATAAATTATGGGTTGATTTATAAAGGGTATGTGAGTTGTTGTAGCAATCATAAATATATATGTGTGTAAGGGTTGTTTTGACAGCCTAAAAGTGTATGAATATGTATTGTTGTAGTAGCTGTAAATGTACATGTGTAGGGGTTGTTTTAAAAACTCATAAGTATACAATCATTAGCTATCATTCCATGATAGCCATAAATGTGTGGGATCAAGGATTGTTTTAATAGCCTAAAAAGGTTTAAACATGGGTTGATATGGCAACCATAAATGTATAAAATTGCTGACCATCAAGACAATTGTGAATGTATGTTACGATTGAACCCTGAGAGGTGTAGTTCAACTAGTCATGTTCTAAATTTGTTCCCTAGAGGTCACCAGTTCAAGTCCCACAAACCTTAGAGCCATTGGAGGCTTACATGGTCTTTAACTTCAGGGCCTGCGGGATTAGTTGAGGTGTGCGCAAGCTGACCCGAACACCCACGTTAGTTAAACTTATATAGAAGTAAATTATAGTAAGAAGATAATTGAATGATAATAGAAAAAATGGTAATGACTCGTAATTATATTATGTCGAGTATTGACAAAATTTTATTGATATGAATATATATTTATGAGATGAATTTGATGAGATATTGATGATGGCCTCCCCTTTTGAATTAGGAGAGACATAGGAGCTAGACCTTAAGTAGAGGGAGCTCATTTAACCAAAGAAGCAAATAGGCACCTGACACCTTGACTTTTTAAATTTAATAAATTCCTATTAATTCTCATTTTCGTTGTATTAGTTGTCAAGTGTGCACAAAATAAAAAAGAATTTAATTATATGATTGAAATGAAAAGATGCATGTCATGGTTGAAATGAAAATAAATGGATTAAATATTGAAAAAGAAATTGATGTTCTATGTGTGAAAATGTGATGATTATGTTACCTAGTCGATCGAGTAAATGGGAATAAGGTTATAGATCTAATTATTTAGTCGGTTATGTAAACATGACTAATATTATGGATTGTTACTTAATCGGTAGTGTGAATGGTGACTAAGGTGATTGATTATTATGGTTCATAATAAGTCATTCGAATGAATTATGTTAAAATCAGTTGTATCAATAATGACTTATTTTAATAAGTATAAAAAAGATAAATATTAATGTTGATATGTGAAATTCGTAATATTGTTATTGAGTTAATTTAATTATGTTAAAGGATTTATGTAAAAGTTATGATAAACATGATCATATCTTCTCTATTTGAGGAATATATACATATATTATGATTAACTAATGTCCCTTATAATATTATATTTTTCATAACTCAATTTTTGAACAAATAATAAAAATTGAATATAGTTGACAATGGGATTGTTAAATTTGAGAGTCAATTGATCAATAATTGAAGAATTAAAAGTTGAAGAGTTGATTAAGGATCAAATTGAAAAATCTGGGAATTAAGGACTGTTTTGTAAACAGTGCTATAATTTAGAGATTTAGGTGAAATTAATCCAATGGAAAAATTAAAAGAATTTTTTATTATTATTATTTGGGATCCAATTGTTAGATTTCCAGAAGCAGGGGTCAAAGTGAAAAATTCCATTTCTGCCGAAACGACACCGTTGCTGGTGAACAGTCGTGCGTCTTCTTCATCCCGATTCAATAGGGAAGCTGGAAAATCGGCAGCAAAGCCGACCCAATCGTGACCACGTTCTCTGCCCAGAATCTCGTTCGTGGAGGGATAACAGTCCTACAAAGGCAGGACTGGTTTAGGGGCAAGCTCTCTGGACCTTATAAAAGGCAGAGCATAACAAAGGCCGGAGGAGAGAAAAAAACCAAAGGAAAAACCCAGAAAAAAGGAGCAAAACGAGACAGACAGGGGAGGACGAAAAACCAGAGAGAAAAAAACAGGAGCAAAAACAAAGCAAAAACCCAGAGAAAGAAATAATACACAAGGAGAAAAAGAGAGAAGAAGAACCAACCCAAAAAACCAAAGAAAAAAATAAAAAAGGGAAAAACAAAAAAAAACACACAGAGCAACACGCAGAGAACAAGGAAGAAAAAGGGCAGCATACACACAAACAAGGATTGTCCCTGCCATTGTTTTATCCCTGCAACAAGAAAAATAAAAGAAGACTCAACAATTGACATCCACAATAAACCAACGTCTTCACTGTTAATTCTTTCATTCTCTCAAATCTACTGGAGGACGAAAGCAGATCGTGGGCACATGAGCAAAAAGGAAAGCAAATGGAAAGAGGCGAGAGGCACCACCGTTCTGCAAGCTTTTTCTCTGTTTCCAGAAGCAGGTACGCCATTTCTCCATTCTTGTTTTGTGTCTTCAGATTGGGTGTGTGTAGCAAGAATACTGTGCGAAGGTAACTTAATTACCTTCGCACAGTTTAAAGCACGCATGAATTCACTAAGAACGTGTATGCGTAATTAAGTTAATTAAGTTATTTTATTGTATTTTAATTTTATTTAGTTACATAAAAAATGTGTATGCGTAAAAAATAAATTTATTTGATTTGTTTATTCACTGACGCCAGAGTCGAGAATAAAAAAAATACTGATTTAAATTTATTTTTTTTTCTGTGTGATGCGTAAAAATAAATTTATTTGATTTGTTTATTCACTGATGCCAGAGTCGAGAATAAAAAAAATACTGATTTAAATTTATTTTTTTTTCTGTGTGATGCGTAAAAATAAATTTATTTGATTTGTTTATTCACTGATGCCAGAGTCAGGAATAAAAAAAAATTGATTTAAATTTATTTTGTTTTTATAGCTACGTAATATTTACCAACGCTAGAGTTGAAAATATCCGTAGTTAAATATTCACTGACGCCGTAGTCATGAATATTACACACAAAACTATCGTAGCATAAACCAACAAAACATTAGCAATTTATGTCAAAGTCAGCAATGCAGCCTGTCTTAGGCGTGACGCTTAAGAGTTGATAATATCTTCCCTTTTGCGCAACCAGTCTTGTACCATAGAATCTCTGTTGACCAGTTAGGGTTCCTAGTGACCATAATACTAGGTAGCGACTTCTTAAACAAGACCATTCACCATCAAAGAATAGGATGCTAGAAATCCATTCTTTCCATGAAATATTATTTTTAAGGCCGCCGCGATGTCGAGTGTGACAATATTCATGTAGGTCCATCACATACAATAGGACAATGTTGATCTAACTATTATTATTGTATAGTTTTGTTATGTGTATAACTCTATGTAAATTGTGTAGTCTATAATTGTTTTAATAACTTCATTTTGATATGTATTAAATCATGTGATTTTACTTGCATTATTATATATATTAAACTCTTTAGTCATGAATATAACGTGTATACATTTTAAGTTGATGAAAAATGAAAATGATACGAAATAATTACAAGATGTAATGTGAAAGGATCTAATAGATGAATAAATGAATTGGTGATATGCCTTAGGCTACCTTGTGGAGATTTATTTGTGATGTGATTTTATACAGGAAATAACAAGATAAAATTTTAGGTTAAGTCTTGTATAGAGGAAACTCGGCCAAAATTTTGTTAAATTAGATAAAATTTCATAAATAGCTTGTTTTAAAAGGATATGAAATGTGTATTAGATGTCCCTTATGAAAGGAAATTGTTCGAATAAAATTTGATGGTATTTGAGGATCCAATTTAGTATTGTAATGTGTCAGAACATTCACACTAACAAAAAAAATACATTAATGTGTTTTCTACCTTGCATAAAGTACAGTTAAAATGTTGAAAAATAAATAATTGAAATACAATAATGAATGACTTGTAATATATACAGCCCAATGCCATCAGATATTTGTGCCTTTGAGCTATACCTGTTTTCCTTTTAAGTGCTCATTTGAGCTATCATCTCCTAGATAGTATGGCTTTAAGTCCTATCTTGTCATCCCTTCAAGACATCTCTAGCCAAATTCTTTCGTCAAGTAAGTCGTATTTTTCCACCTGGAACAGGTCGTCCATTATAATAAAACCACTTTGAAAAATCTTTGTATTTTTCACCACTTCAAAAAATCTTTGCAATTTCACCTTCGGCAGGTTGCCCATTATAGTAAGACCACTTTGAAAAATCATTCACATTTTTCACCATTTTGAAATATTTGTATTTTTTATCTAGGCAGGTCTACCATTACAATGAGAATACTTTGAAAAATCATTCATATTTTTCACCACTTTGAAAAATCTTTGCATGTTTCACCTGGACAAGTTGCTTATTACAATGAGAACACTTTGAAAAACCATTTGTATTTTTCATCACTTTGAATTTTTTTTTGTATTTTTCACTTGGGTAGGTCGCCCATTACAATAAGAGGACTTTGAAAAATCATTTGTATTTTTCACCACCTTGAAAAATTCACATTTTCACCACTCAAAAAAGTCTTTGCATTTTCCACCTAAGTTAGTCCATTACAATAAGACCACTTTGAAAAATCATTTGCATTTTTCATCACCTGAAAAATCTTTGTATTTTTTCACCCGAGCAAGTCATCCATTACAATAAGACCATTTTGAAAAATCATTTGTACCATTTTGAAAAATCATTTGTATTTTTCACCATTTCTAAAAAAAATCATTGCATTTTTACCTGAGTAGGTTGCTTATTACAATAAGATCACTTTGAAAAATCATTCGTATTTTTTATCACTTTGAAAAATCTTCGCATTTTTCATCTGGGCGGGTCAACCATGACAATTTGACCATTTCAAAATCTTTGAATTCTATCATTAGGTAGGTCGCCTAGTACAACCATATCACTTCAAAAGACCTTTCAGAAAGATGATCCTTTTTCTTTAGAAACTCTATCTCCTTTTCTTTCGAGTGCGCTTTCTAGCACTCGTCCTTAAGATAATGCGATCCTTTTTTTAGCGTGTTTTTGAGCCCTCACTTTAAACACGTTAACAAGGATTGACCATTTATTGATCTGGTGAGTGCGTCATATCTCATCCTTTTTCTTTTTTACAAAGCTTATTATCTAAAGTTTCTTACGAAACTTTCTATCATAAGCATTGTAAAGAGGAGGGCAACTGTCATAACTCATTCCCGTTAAGGTAGAGATTTCATCATAAAGAGAGATATGTCTTAGACTTTAAATGAAACTAATGAGAAACTTGACCTAGAAAAACAATTAAACAACAATGCAGCTTACCTTAGATAGGGTGTACTGGGGGTGATGCGTCTTCTCCTTGCACAGCCAGTCCTTTACCTAGACTTTTGCACACCATAGGTTCATAGTAACCATAATACTAGGTAGCGACTCCTGAATCTTAATCATAATTAAACCCGAAACATTTTCCTTTCGAATAACATGATTCTCATGGAGGCACCATTTTTTAGCAAGCCAGCCATATCGATGTCACCGCCCACGTGAGACAATTGGTACCCTTTTTTTCTCCACAACCCCTTAAATTCCCACGCCAAACCCTCTAATTTTTCAAACCAGCCCTTCAACTTTGTTTTTCTTTGAATTCAGTTCATGTTTTTCTGATTACTATTTGTTTTATTTGAAATGATTTATAAAATTAGAATGTTTTTTTCAATTTCATCATTCTTCAATTTTTTTTTATCCATCAAACTTGGTCTCAGTTCTTTTAATTGCCTTTTTTTTATTTTCTTGATTTTTTTTATTTTTCAATTTAATCCTTCATTCGTTTTCTTATTTAATATTAATACCATACTTGGTTCTCATTCTTTTGATTGCTATTTTTTAAAAATTTTGGATGGTTGGGATTTTTGCTTCGTGATTTTTCTGATTTGCCTTTCATGGAGCAACCCGATCTCATGACCCGAGACACGCGTGTTCAAAGATTAGCCTGATTTGACTTCTATCTTTTTTTAGGTTCTTTTTTTTACCATTTGTTATTATATTATTGGACCTTCAGTTTCGTGAGCTTTGTTGCTTTTCTTTCTATGAGGTTATTCCAATCTCATATCCCGGGTTGCGGTTTGGTCGAGTTAACCTAGGTTGAATTAGTTTTTTTTTGTATTTTTTTATTTTTTTTACTTTTTCTTTTAATTGTTTTGTTCACCTAAACGTTCACCTCCATTGTTTTATTCAGTTTCTTCTATACAAGGTTATTTCACCCTCATAAATTAGTTGGGTGTTTAGCATGCTTACTAGAGTTAGGTTTTTTTTTTTAAATTGATTTTTTTCCAATCCATCTTTTATTGTTTGATTTATTAGTGATTGAGTTTCAATTGTTTTATGTATTTTTTTCTTTAAAAAGTTGTCATGTTCTCATTCAATTTTTTATTTGCTATCAAATAAGATTGTTGTGATATTTTAAAAATATTTACATGGTGTCTTTTCATAATATTGGCAAGCACTTTTTTTTCTCGACTGGTCATTGTCCTTTCTTTTAATTGTTGTTAGCCTTTTATTTTACAATTATATTATTAAATTAACCAATTTTATTGAATCTATTTAAATTAATGACCTTATTTCTAAATTCTTATTACTATTTTAAAAAAAATATTATCATTGCTTGAACATCTTTCTTTTATATTAGAAAAAAATTGATCGCAACATAACACAAGCATCATTTGATAGTTTGGTAGTGTTTGAGAGTATGGTAACGATTGTTTTTCAAAATACTTCATGTTAAAAATATATTAAAATAATATTTTTTTTATTTATTAAAAATTATTTTTTATATATACACATTAAAAAAATTCAATACCATAAAAATAATAACTTAAAAAAATTAAATATTTATTTGCATTCCTAACAGCGCCAAAGAGGAAACGCATGTGGCTGGACACACGCATGCAACACCGATTCTTCAAACAACACCTCAAATAAAATAACCTAAAGCTACCTTCCTTTTTTTCTTTTATCAATATAAATAAATACAAGAATTTTGTTAGCCATTGTTGACCGTATTGATTTTTAAAATAGTTTTTATCTGAAAATATATTAAAATAATTTTTATTTTTAATATTAAAAATAAAAAATAAAAAATAAAAAAAATTAATATTTTTTTAAATAAAAAACATCTTTTAAAAACAGTTAAAAAAACTACAAACACGTGAGCGATGGCTGCTGCGATGGCGGTGGCTTTTTATTGTGACAAGACCATCATTGATGTGGATAGTGATGATTGGGTAATTGATGAGATGGGTTTTACTAAATATCAACAGGGTATTTCGTAAATGTTTTTTTTTAAATGTTTTTAGTAGTAATTTCAGATTAATAATATATTTTAGATGCTATTTAATCTTTTTTGTTTACAAATAAAAATATTACAGTAATTTTATAACAATAGCAATTTTTTTACAACTCGTCATTATTTTTTAAAATTCTAGTTGGATATTTTTTTATTATCATGGAATTAAATAGAAATTATTTTAAAAAAATTATATTATTAAGTTGATTTGGGTTGATTAAAGATGTTTTTGTTTTGATATTTTAAAAAAATTATTTTAATATATATTAAATCTTGAATTTATAATAAAAATATATTAGCAATACCATGTACTCCCGTTTATTCTTTTTATTATTATTATTATTATTAATAATAGTGCGTTTGCAATTGAATCTGATTCCTTAAGAATATCTCTTTATTTCTCTCAGAGTATGTTTGACAGTGTGATTGTGGTTGCTTTTCAAATAATCTTTCGTGTTAAAATATATGTTAATAATATTTTTTTATTTTTTAAAAATTATTTTTAACATTAGCACATTAAAATGATTTGAAAACACTAAAAATATATTAATTTAAAATTAATAAAAAAATAAAACAAATTTTAAATTTTATTAAAAAAATATTTTTAAAACACAGAAACAGATAGAGAGTTAATTTGCCGCTAATCCAAAACCTCTTACACACAGGATATGCGAGATCAAGATGAAAAGTACAGATAAGACATTTTTTTTGTCTTCAGGCGTTACTTTAAAGAGACCAGAAGGAAACAGAGATGGCTGGATTGCCACTG
>Ga0325411_1006819_pt1 | contig 12495 bp, 2 predicted proteins | sample PopdelMetagenome_13_FD_206181 | JGI IMG/M metagenome (GOLD analysis project Ga0325411, IMG submission 206181) | Populus deltoides microbial communities from Bellville, Georgia, United States - Xylem-PdIQD-R4 | ecosystem: Host-associated > Plants > Phyllosphere > Stem > Wood/Secondary xylem... | reverse complement strand
ACTGTGGCAGTGGCAACGTACACTCCATCCTTAACTGTTTGAGATGGTCGTGTTGTTGCCTATATGAAATTTTTATTTATAGTGTTATTAGACAAGCTGTTCTGCTTTAATTTGTGTATTTGATAAATATTTTTTTTAATGAATTATAATTAATGGATTCTTTATATTCATGGATCATTTTGCAAAGCAGAGTGGGTAAATCTAAATCTTTTTAGATGTCAATTGAATGGTAGTGGCTTGTAGCTAAAGAGAAACCAAGATACGATATAATGACAGTTTATTTTTGTGTTTTAAAAATATTTTAAAAAATAAAATAAAATCTTTTAATATTTTTAAATCATTTTAATTTTAAAAATTTAACCTGATTTGAAGGTTCATTCTAGTGACCTAAGATATTAGTCATATCAGGTTTTAAAAAAAATAAAGAAATTAATTTGGCTTGATTTGGTTAAAAAACCTAGGTTGATTCATGACTCTATCAACCTAATAAAAAACCTGTTAATTTTTTAAAAAAATTAAAATAATATTATTTTAAATTTTTTATAAAAAAGCTAGGTCAATCCGAGTCACCTAGCATGTGATCTAAGACTTGCTCTAGATTGGTTTAAAATCCTATGGGTAGAAGCGTCTTTTAACTTCCCAAAAGATTTAAAACATTAGAATTTTATATATCAAAATTAAAAAATATTACAAAAGCAAGTGGTGTGGTGTGGTGTGGTATTATAATTATAAATATAAATATAATAATTATTAGCACAGTGTATTATAATAATAATTAACTATGTTTTTTATTATTATTTTGACTCATTTTTTTTTGGTTATTTTTTTTAATTTAGTATGTGTTTACGAGGATTTAGAGTTAATAATTTATTTTAATTTGCCTTTTATATGGTTATCGCAGTATCAAAAAAATATCTCAACATCAGGTTAGTATCAGAAAAATATTTCAGCATCGCGGTATAGTCTATTTTTTAAAAACTTTAATTAAATAAAAAATGATTTCAAAAAAAAAACTAAGTTATTAAATTTTGTGGAGTCGATGTCTCAGTTTGAGAGTTTGACGATGTAACCCTCGTTGCCCTGGTTTGCAGATTCAGCGAGGTACTTTTTTTTTCTCTCTAATTGAACTCGATTATGTGATCGTTTATTTTTCTTTTTATCATATAGTTAAAAAAATATTTTTGAAAAAAAATCATGTTATCAAATTTTAGAAAGTCCATGAGCCTATTGACGAACATGACAAGTTTAATTGTTTTTAAAAAAATTATTTTTTTCGATTTCATCCTTTGATATTGGACTAATTGAGAATTAAACTTTATAATTTATTTTGTTTTGCTTTCTATAAGGTTATGATAATCTTAAAAAAATTCTCAGTATTGGTTTGATGCTCGATTTTGCGATCGTCTATTTTTTTTATCATACAGTTAAATAAACAATAGTTTAGAAAAAAATTAGTTATTAATCCCAATGAAATCCATTACCCAGTTTGTGGGTTTAACGTGTTGATCGGGTTATCCAATTCACAGGTTTAGTGATTTTACCTATCAAACCTGATATATTTTTTTATATATAGTTTTTGATCCTTTAATTTTTTTAATTGTTTTTTTTTTATTTCACTCTTCTTTAATATTAAGTTGGTTGAGAAATGAAATTCATGTTTATGTTTAGTCTACTTTTTATAAGATTATTATGATCTAAAATAAATATTTTTTTTAGGGTTGATGCTCGATTTTGAAAACATTTAATGTTGTTATGAAATTAAATAAAAATAATTTATAAAAACAACAAATTTATTAAACTTATTGAAGTCCATGACTCAGGTCGCAGGGTGACCGAGGTCGATCAAATCTGACATCGTTTCAATATAAAAAAATATCATCTTAAAGTTTTTTTAAAAGCTTTCATGTTTTTACCGGTCATCCAAATTGTTTTTAGACCCATTAAATTAAATAATTCACTTTGAATCAACTTTCACGCGGTTTAATTCAAAACTCGAGTTAGATAAAGATTCAAGTTGACAGATTTCAAGATCAAACTACTTGATTCAATTTAATAATACCACAAAAAAAAAAAACTCTCCATACTTTTAATATTTTCTTAAAATTTATAAAAAATAATTCAATCAACAACAAATCACGGATAAATATACCAGCATAACTAAAAAAACGTAGGGGTGCTCTACATATGATGAAAAGTAAACAAAGTAAACAAGCTAAATATATTTTCTTAAGCTATTTGGTCAACAACTTTTTGTCATGGTTCAATGGTTAACACGTGGGAAAGCAATGCTGACTTCGCATTTTCATTTCGCAATGAAAGTAAAATTATTTTAGTTTCAATAAAAAAAAAATAACACAAATAAGTGGGTTTTCTTGGACGCATACACCTCGGCAATTTCAAAGAGCTTCGTGGCTTCTTTTTTTATTCGTTCTTTGATTTTTTTATTGTTTTTTTATTGAATTTTTATTAAATTTTGTTATTCAAATTTATTATGAATTACTTTTCTTATTTTTTTTAATCATATAATAAAATAAAAAGATTAATTCAATCTAATAAAGTTAATAATCCGAGTTTTGGATTTGAAGAGTTCATTAGAATGAGTTTAATTTTTTTTCTTTGATTTTTTTTTCTTGAAATCTACCGGTAAATAAAATTACATCAAAACAAGTTGAATATAATTTAATTTAAAATTTAGAATAAAAATAGAATTGAATCAAAATATTTTAAGTTTAAGTTGTTATATCAAGTATAATAATAGCTCTAAAAAATTTCTAAAATGTTAGATATTATTTTTTTACATTTCAAAAACTTATTTTATACAAACCACGGCAAGAACATTTGCCATTAACCAAAGAGATTTACCCTATGATTGTAGAATTCTGCTTCTTTTCTTGATTTCTTGATTGTCAATATTTGGATTAGCATTATTCCTAATATCACTTAAAAAAAAACATTTTGATCTCAATTATTACTCAGAGTAGCTTAAAAATATTCTTGCTCGTCGAATAACAAAAATAGTACATTTTATCATTTTCTATCTAATTATTGATTGTATCATATAAAGTTATTGAATGAATTTTGTATTTTGAAGGTAAGATTTTCTGTATAATTCTTTTATATAGTTTGTTTGGGAGTATGGTTGCGGTTGTTTTTTAAAGTACTTTTCGTGTTGAAATGCATCAAAATAATTTTTTTTATTTTTTAAAAATTATTTTTGAGATCAGCACATCAAAACTATCCAAAACATATAAAAAATTAATTTTTAATAAAAAAATTAAATTTTTAAAAATATAATTTAAAACATGTTCCCAAACATTTATGCTCATCATCAACAGAATTTGAGAATTTATAATTCGTTGCAAACTAATAAAAACATTATTAAAAGTTAACCTTTTTTCCTTTTTAAAATAGCACACGATTATAAAACATGCAGTCGCTTAGTTTAAAATATATGAACGTTGTTACGGGATTTTGTATGTGCGATCCCAAATAATAGGCACTAGACGTGTCCCGCGCAATACCGTGGGTCCGTATTTTTTTTTAGATAATATTTATTTGTTAAAAGCATATTTTTTAAAAAATAATATAGTTCTAATCAGATTTAATAAATTATTTTTATTTTAATTAAATAATAAAAAAAACATGATAATAAACGTATCAAAAATATTTTAAAAAGGTTGTAACTTTAGAAAAAACTTACATATTTAACCCGAGATTAAAAAAACAAAAGCTATTTAACGTGAGGAAAAAAGTTTTTAAAGTCTATTTAAATCTTAAAATGTATTGTTGTTAAATTTATATGTTTAAAAAAATAATTTGATATTATTTATTTTTATTTTAGTTTATATTGATTGTTGAAATTAATAGTATTATAATAACTCTAATTATAAAACTATGATTGACTTAACATGCTAACTTGGGTATGGATTGGTCCGAATTTAAGAAAAAATTAGGAAAAATTGACTCGACTTGACCCAGCTAAAAATTCAGGTCAACTCGGGATAAAACATAGGTTAAGAACTCATTAATTTTTTTTTAAAAAAAATCAGGGTCGGCCAAGTTGACTCTTTTGACCCGTAACCTGAACCTTGTCTCGGGTCGAATCTTGAGTTATATTTTAAAACTATGATAATAATAACTTTTTATTCATATATTAACTCTCCTGACATGTGACTTGAGCCTTGCCCTAGTTAACTCTTGATTTAAAAACTATGATAATAACAATTTTTATCCTTGTATTGACCCGAGTTAACCCTCCTGATCATGATCTAAGTCTTGTCCTATGTTGACCCCCGAATCAAGTTTTAAAACTATGATAATAATAAATTTTATTTTATATTGACTCAGGTTAACCCGGGTTGACCTTCTTGACATGTGACCTTATCCTAAGTTGACCCTCGAGTTGAATTTTCAAATTATAATAATAATTATTTTTTGTTCTTGTGTTGATTTGGGTCAACGAATAACCTCACTTGTAACCCCGCCCTTGCCTTGAATCAACTCTCGAACAAGGTTTTAAAATTATGATAATAAATATTTTTTTTCTTGTACTAATCCGGGTCAGCTTGACCCGTGACCCGAGCCTTGACTGGTGAACCGAGCCTTGCTTTGGATCGACTTTTAAGTTAGGTTTTAAAATTATGATAATAATCATTTTTATCCTTACATGTTTGAAGTGAATAGTTTTAGAATTGAAAGTTTTTTATAAAGATATTTTAAAAATAAAAAATAATTATTGTCTCTGGAGACATTGTCTATATGTATTTTTTATTTTAAAAATACAAAAATTTAATTTAAAATTATTTTATAGATTTATTTTTATGTTTATATCTTAATCAAACACTCATTTTCATTACAAGTTAATAATCAAATATTATTTTAGTGTTATTTTTTCTTCACTTTTATGGACTATAACAACACCAGGTTTTTTTTTTAAAAAAAAAAATTAAATCATCATTTTGTGTTAATAAATGAAAGATTTTGACTATCAATTTGTTTTACCAAACTTTTCTCCATTTTAGAGATGACTGATGTGAATGATAACAAATCAATGGTAACATCATCACATATTTCAGGATGCTGATTGTAAATGGAATGGACTGCAGAGGTACTTTAATAATCAAAATAGCAGTAAAAAGACTCAATTAATCAAACTTGTATAGTAGAGGGACTGTGGGTGCAATTAACCCATTTTAAGATTGATGATTGATGAAGTCACCCTCACCACATTGTCCAAGACAAGGACAGTCCTAACTCGATACAGGCAAACGAGTCTCCACAACTCAGGCTTCTAATTAACCCATCTACCAAACATCCAACCTCAAACCACAATCCCCATACCAAAGGCAAAAACCCATGAAAGAATCGAGAAGCACTGATTAAAACGTCTGACAGTTTCACCTTCTAATCAAATCAAAACCCATAATTTTTATTCTCGAAATGCAGAGATTGTGCACAAAGCTTCGATCTTTAGCCTCTGTTTCCTCCTCACATCGCCTTCTCCACTCGTCTCCGCAATTTTTTCACCGACCTCTCCATTTCGCCGCTGCTTCAAGTAAATGGAGTCTTAATGGGTCCCTTTTGAACACATCTTCTTCGTTACCAATTCAGCTTCCTTCGCTACCATTTCTTCCCTCTTTTCGTCTGTCTCCACTCTCCCACCCTGTAAGGTTTATGGGTTTCTTTGGTTCTGTTTTTATATGATTATTCTCTTTTTTATTATTTATTGTATGCATGTTTACCGACGAAATGCCGCAAAGAAATGGTTTTTTGTTCTGATTTAGTTATTCGTAGTTCAGTCTTTGCATGAACTGTTATTTTCAGGTCGTACAATTTGTACCTCATTCTATATTTGATTCAATAATTTTGCACCAAATGTCAACCATTTTTTTTCCATCTTGCAAACTGGCTGACCTGAAACTAATGCTTGTAGAATTATTGTCCAAAAGGGTATAGTCATTATTGCCAAGGAGTTGAATTCTGAAAAAGAATTTGAAGAACCCATGTCTAATTTGGTCTAACACTTGACAAGTCACGCGGTGCATCCCAGCCATGTTGGATATAACTAACACATTAGAAATGCTAGATTTCATGTACCTTCCCATCAACCACTTTTAAAATAGGATAGAGAAGTTGAAATTTTGACGGGTGAGCATAATTCTGTTGACTTGAGTTCAGCTTTCCCATATGTTCCCTTCTTTTTCCCTGCTAACAATCAACATGATTCTGGAAATTTTCCAGTTGATGGTAAATCTGAATCATTAGTTTTTTTTATTATGCAATTGTTGAATTTTTTTTTCCTTCTAAGAGGATTTTCGCTCTGGTGTGCCTTCAGTTGGTGCAAGTGCGTCATGTTTCATCAAGGGAGCGGAAAAAGAATAGGAAGCCAATGACTCCACTCACCTCCAAAGTCAAAAAGTTTAAAATGAAGGCTTACTCGTGAGTTTAAGTTGTTTTACTTGGTTTCTTTTCTTTCTTCAAAAGTGTTTTTAAAATTTTTGTGAATTACTGGTTTAGTTTGTATCGATCAGGTCGTACAAGGACAGGTTTAGGACAATGAATGATGGGACTATTCGTCGCTGGAGGGAGGGCAAGAATCATAATGCGCACTTGAAGGTATGCCTTATAGTATTTTCACACTTTCATTTTTATTTCCTTTCATGTTGTTGAAACTGAAATGGTATTTTGCTGCATGTCTCCCTGTATTTGATACATATAGTTGGTTTCTCGTTACATAAAGTGCAAGCTAATTCTACTTAGCATTTTGTAAGTTATGCCTGTTGCAAAGTTGTAGTGATGCTTTAGAAAGGATGGAGACTACTGCTTGACTACACTCCTCTTATTGATCAAGTTTACGCTGAACATGTTATATTGCATTCTGAGTTTGAAAATAAGAAGCCTCCTTTAGTACTGTGAAATACCCTTTTAGGTGGCCCAGTTTCATTTATGCGTCATGTGAAAGTTTGCAATGTTGATCTGATTTCTACATGTTTCAATCACATTGTTTATTAGTTCAGCCCTTGATTTTAACAGTATACTTTTGGTGTCATTTGCCAATCCTAAGTCATTGCATTTAGGATCTCTTTTGGTCCTGGTGTGCTCAACTCGATTTTCTTTTCATTTGCATTGTGGTGTTGAAGAGTTTTATTGATGGCGGACAAAAATATCCTATTAGCTTCTGTTTACTGTACCATGGTATCCCCTAGCACATTGTAAATCATATTTTGCCTTAGTACCCAACCTGAGGAAAGGAATGACGGTGGAAGAGACATTGCCCAATGAAGGTGGCATTTTGAAGATCTTTTCCTGAATGGAGAAGTGGTGTTGATGGGTTTGAAACTTCACTCAATCAGAAATAAGATGAACACAACTTGAGCTGTTTATTTGTGAAGTGCCCCCCCCCCCCCACCCTTCAGGTTCCAAAAATTGTAATTACCAGCAGAAAATCCTCTTGTTATGATCTGACAGTTAGTATTTCATTATTCGGGTTGTGATTTGCTATTAGATGTTTTCACTTGCGATCAACAGAAATTTTATGTTTGATGCAGTCAAAGAAATCAAGACGTAGACTTAGACAACCATCTACTGTCCCTGCAGCCTATGCCAAAGTCATGAAGAAGCTTAGTTTCTGTGTTTAAAAATGCAGATGCTGCCAATTACTTGGATGGAAGACGAAAATGTCCATGGCTTAGGGCAGAGTTTTTGTAACAACAGTTGGAACTTAGTTTGAGCATTTAGCTAACTACAACGATACCGCTACAATTTTTTTCAGTTTGAACTGCAATTCGAACAGTAGTATCAGCCAGTAATAGCTTCATGTTTTATTTATGGGATCATCAAAACCGATCTCCATTTAGTGGCTTATGTTAGATATTTTGGTGCATTGTGTTTATTTCAACGATTTGTCAGTTATAATTGAGAGGAACTGTGTTTCACATGGCGGATTTTGGCATGTTTTTCTAATTTTTTGGGTTCTGTTCATTTAAATTTTAACAAAATCAAGGATTGGGCCCAAATCACCAACGAATCGAAAATGGTTAATGCTGTGTTTGCTATGTTGCTCATAGAATTGGGAGAAAAGGGGGTTCTCATGGAATTTTGTTTGGTTCACCAATGGCATGAATCAATTATATTTCCAATGAAATACTAGTTTATTACGATTAAAAGAAAAGAAAAAAAGATTACTTAATTTATTTGTTATCATTAAGAATTCATCGAAATTAAAATTAATTAAAAAAACAATCTTCTTTACTTTTATTTTGAACTGGAATCAATTTTTTATTACCATTTCATTTTCATTCCAAGCAAACCAAACGCAGGAAAGTATAATTAACAAACAATAAAAGGTATGGGAATTTTACATAGGGGATTTGCATTGTTTATTCTCTCAGACTTATTATTTTTTAAAAAAATATTTTGATCCTTAATTTTTTTATATATATATATAATTACATTCATTTTAGGACCAGTTAAATGACAACAAATTCAAATCTATTGACCACAGACAAGATTGAAAAAGAAGGATTAACGTGGAAAAGATGCTAACATAGATAGTGGGTTCAAAGTTCTGAAGAATAGTTCAACTAGTTCTCCAACTTTAAAAATCTTACCCATTTGGTCTCTTGAATTTTTTTAGTTTTGATTTTGGTATAAAAATTTATTTTTATTATTTTCAATTCATGGTTTAGGAGAGGAGAAAAAAAGATTGTTGAATTCCGATAATAAAAAAGGAAATCTACCAAAATAGTTGTTTATGTCATTTTCGAGTACCAAAATAATTGTTCTTGGTATTCATGGGTTTCATATAATGAGATGATTTTGGTGGTAGTTATTTAGAGTTATGATGTTGCCTAAAAACAATTCTAAGTTAGGGAAGAAAAACCTAACCTAATTTGATTTTGATTTTGATATTTTAGGATTTTTTTGGGGCTAATGAATTGGTTTCTAGATGTTATAAGAGTGGTGGTAAGATGTTATGAGATTGAAATGATTTAAAAATTAGTTTTTTTAATAAAAAAACAACTACCATGATTTTGTAGAGTTATTTTCCAGCTACTACAGTGGTGGCATACTATAATGGTTGGAACTTGGACTTGCAGATGAAGTGTCGACTTTTTATTTTTAAATATCGCTCACCTCTCTTAAAGAAAAAATACAACCAAACCCATATGCAAGCCTGAGCTTTTTTTCATTTTATTTTGTATTTAGAACAAATATAAATTTAAGAAATAAAATTATTGATCCTAGTTGAGCACATGAACCAGAACGCAGGTTTGAAGGGTTAAGCCATAATATCTGGGCTATTATTTCCTTTTATATTTTTATTTAATGCATTTCTTGTCCCTTAATATTTTTTTCTTAAAAAACAAATCGCAACCTTTGTTATTGACAATCTATTTTTTTAATTTAACTTAAAACTAAAAAACTACAATTTCACTATTTTATCATTAATGATCTACTTTTGTTATTTTAATCTCGCGTGTTTGTCATGTTTTTTTTAAAAAATATTTAATGCAAAAGAAAACTCATTCACTTTATTTCTGTATAATTAAATGAAAAATAATTTATGGGATAAAAGATTTATCGAATTCGATGATATAGATAACCTGCATTGTGAGTTTGGTCGGTTAACTTGAGTTTTTTTTTTCATTGAGTGCTGCTTTTTACTAATTTCATATTTCAACATAAAGTTAATTGGGGATTTAGGTTTTCAATTTGTTTTTTTACAAAATTATCCTCGCAGGTTTTGCATATCAATCCTAATAGACTTAAATAAATCTAATATGTATTCGTCTCAATATTAAATGAAAATATTGTATAATATACAGTTGATTTTAAATTCATGGTTAAAATTTATTTATTTTTTTAGGAAACATGTTAGCGATATATAGACATTTTCTACTATGACACATGGTGTAGCACAAGCCAATCGTATTTTTATTTGATTAAATGAATAATTTATTATAGAAAATAAAGTTATTAAATATAATTGGATATATAGCCTGTATTGTGAAATCAAACATCTTAATTTATATTTATTTTTTTTATTTTTTATTTTTTATTTTGACCTTTAATTATTATTAATGATTTTTTAATGTTTTATTAGCATGAATAACTATTAAATTAAAAAAAAAATTATTCAAATAAATAGAATTATTAGACACAAGTAATAACAGGAAAGTCTTCCAATATGAAGTATAAAAAATAAAAATAGCTAGTCAATCCAATTCACAGTCATTTATTTGTTTATTTTCTCTACTCGTGCAGATTTACTCAAAAAGACTACATGAATGAAAATAATATATATGCAAAAAATCATCCTATTTTCTCGGGAGTGAGTTCCGCTCGAACCAAATACTCCTAGCGGCCAGGGGCATTAGCGTAGTTTCATATAGAATGTTAAAAGAAAACCCTAAACCCTAAACGGCACAGCGCCTATAAAAGAGAGGGAGCCGATGCTTAATAAGCTCACATCTGATTCTCGTGTAGATAGTCTTCCTCTGTGCTCGCCGCCTTCTTATTAAATTTTGCTGTCTTGTGTTTTTAGATCTTCTTATTTGTTTTACAGTATCCTTTTGATTTCATGTTAGTTTGGGGTTAATTTTCTCTGTGATGATGAAACCAGATGACGAGTCCGATATATATCCATTCCATTCTCCTTGACGACAATACGAGGCATTTGTCTGAGAGAAAATAAATCCCAGATTTTTTTATTTATTTTTTTGATTGGTTATTGGCAACCGATCCTGCTTTGAAAATACGTTTTTTTTTGAAAAATTGATTTTGATGTAAATTTCTTATCTGAAAAGAAAGATGATGTTTGCTGGAGATGGAAGTGATGATTTTTTCCCCAAATGATCGAAGCTGAATAAACTGAGCGACCTTTCTCTTCGGAGAAACCAAGCCAGGATTCTGATCCATCTCTCCAAACAATATATATTTATACCCTTTCTTTAAAATAAAAAACCGCTCTGTTTGATTTCTGTTTTATATTAATTTAACTTTTATTTTTATTTTTCGAATACCATGAATTAACTCGGAGCTTAGGTGCCTTGAACCCGATTCCAGTTCCATCCCAACATGGTCTGAATTGCGTGTTCATGACTCGACTCTACTCCTGCCCTCGGTCGTTCAACAAATCCAATTTCACCGAAATTGACTAGCATCAAGGCATTGAGTCTTTGGTCCTGAGCCGAACTTTGTCACAGCTTACAACCCAAACTCCAAGTGCCTCGGACAAGGGCCTTCGTCTTTGTAACGAAAACGTGAACGCTATTTTGGAGTGTAATTATATTTTTTTTTGAAAATTTTGAGCTTGTTTTTTTATATTGTTTTAAAAGTATTTTCGAAAATAATTGAATTTTGTTATTTTTAAATAATATTTATTGTGATATTTTTAAATAATTTTGATATGAAATAATTTTAAAAAATAAAAAATATTATTTTAATATATTTTTAAATAAAAAAATATTTAAAATACAACCACTATTATATTTTTTCAAACACCGGTTCTATTTTTTTTGTATTTTAAAGTGTTAAAAAAGTATTTTATTTATTTATTTTAAATTAAAAATATTTTGAAAATCTAATCATCCTCAGAAACATCCTCATTGAATTTTGAATTTGCAGGGTGTTTAGTAGGCTGTGAAATTAGTTGTGGTATATATAAACTAACTCGAATATCCACATAAATAAAAAAATTGGAATGGAAGCCTGAAGTAGAAAGCTGAAGAAAGAATAGCTGAAACCCTTGGTGAACAAAAGATGACAAACTAAAAACCATTAAGAACACGGACATGCACAATTAAAGTCATTCTCGAGCACAATTAAAAGGAGCAAGGATCTAAATTAACCTCTTTAGTAGAACAAATGTGCATAACATTGAAAAAAAATAGACCAGTAACAAGGAACAATTGTTAAAAAAATGGGAGTCTAATGTATCAAAAAACATAGAAGGACCTCAAAGGACAATAAATCAATTGTTTTTCGCCAATACAACCAGAGCAAGAATAAAAGAAGCAAATGAAGATCTCAAAACCTATATCAAAAGGAGAGGATCGGAAAATTCTCTCCCTGTACAATTCACGGGGATCCCTGTATAATTCACGGGGAGATAAAAAAAAATTGACGGAATCGATCACTGCATGTGATTTTTACAAGGAAGATGAAAAACATATCATATATTAGCATATTATATGTTAATATATATGTATTTAAGTAGAAATAAGTAAAATTCTATTTCTTAATTCGAAATCAATAGCATTTTTGATCCGATCAAATGAAATAAAATTCTCAAAAACAAAATAAAATAAACAAACAATGGATAAATCTAAACAACTTTTTTTAAGCCCAAGTGATCTCTTTGTAGACATCAGTTCCCAATTGAATTGGGGATCAAATTGATTATAAAAACATGCATGTTGCATTATTGAATGACCAGTAATTTTATTTTTTTTTACTCAAAGTTGAATCAACCTAAAATAAATAAGATCATAT
>Ga0325411_1006818_pt1 | contig 12496 bp, 5 predicted proteins | sample PopdelMetagenome_13_FD_206181 | JGI IMG/M metagenome (GOLD analysis project Ga0325411, IMG submission 206181) | Populus deltoides microbial communities from Bellville, Georgia, United States - Xylem-PdIQD-R4 | ecosystem: Host-associated > Plants > Phyllosphere > Stem > Wood/Secondary xylem... | reverse complement strand
TTGTACTGAAAAAAGTGTTGCATGTTCAAGCCCTAATATTGGATGGTGGGGGTCACTAAATTTCCCTTCCTAGGACCCTCTTGATCATATAAAATGTGTTTAGGAGAGGAGAAAGTGAGGGGAATGAAAATTTGAGGTGATTGAAATTTTTTGATTATTTGGAAAGGGAAGAGAAAGTTCTCCTCACAAGTGGGGAGAAAAATGGAGAGAATCTCAGCAATCTGGATCCTCTAATTTTACCAATTTACCTAATACCTACTAATCCTTTACATTAGTGTGTTAAAAAGATATAAGGGCATGCACTTCTATTTTTAGAATCTCTTGCTTCCCTCCATCTTGTATTGTTTAGGATCATTTTCTCATTTTCAACCCATCCAAAGGAGGAAAATTATAATCTTTTATTTATTTTTTTCATTCTCTTTCATCTTCATTACCCTCCTTTTCTTTCCCATCATTTTCTCCTTTCCCAAACATGTTATCTTTTCCTTGAAAAGTATTTTTGTCTGGTAGATCGCCCTTGCAAAGTATGAAATAGGATGTAGCCTTTTATCTACAGAAAAAGAATTTACCAGTAGCTTCACTTCAGCCTCTTTTGTTGGTCCTTATGGATGTGTACTTTGAGTGGCAGGAAGCCAAAGTAGTACAATTTTTTAAGAGAAGCATATTCTTATGCACACCATAGGAAGAAAATTTAAATTAAAAGTAAAATGGAAAATAAACCAAATGAATGGAACTTAAATGACTGTCAAAATGATGGCATTTAAGAATCACTATTTTGTTGTGAACAAGTTCTATTATCTTTTTTCATATGTGATACTTGGATGATGAGTTCTTGGCATCCTAACTTGATTGGTAAAGTCTGTCCTCCCAGTTGAACATCGTTTTTTTTTTTTTAAAAAAAATAAATTAATTTCATTCATTGTCATTTCACTGGTGAAGATAATTTAATTTTGTTTGACTTGTATCAACCCATTATTGTGAAAAATAAGTTTCTGATCCTGCTTCTCAATGTGAATCATTCAAAAATAAAAGCGGTGCATTCTTTATGTTACTACGTCGACACATTAAACCATATGCTGCCAATTACAGCAACAAAAATTGAATGAGTGGAAATCCCTTCCATGCTTCCCTCTCTATGACGTATGTCTTTTCATGTGATCTGCTTATATTTGCTTGTGATGCTATCTGGTTAATATGACAGTCAAGGACTCTTACATATATTTTGTGCATTCATTCTTGCATGGCAGCATGATCCTAGAAACAGATGCCAATGTTATTGCTGGAAAGGTGGCTGTAAATAGCATGGATCCTACTGCACCTCTATCAGAGCAGGTTTGATTCTCTCCCTGCCTGTAACTTTCTTCATAGTATTTTAGTATTTAAATGTTATTATGGAATCAGAAGTACTGAAAATTGCTAATAAAATTATCAATCTTTAAAAACTGCATGAGATAATGCTTGTTCCAAAATTCTCTAAAAACTTAATTTATTCGTAGAAATCATACTCTCCCCCCTTTAGTTTCTTAACATGACCACTACATTCCCTTTCTAATGTTGCAGACTATAGGTCAAGCATTGGCTACAGCTCGTGAACACTTGACGAGAACCCTTTTTCAGTAGTTTTCATGCACCCTCAGAGAAGGTGGCTTGGTTTTATTCTTCTGGTTATTTTTTTTCAATCTATTGGCATTTAAGCTGTTCTTTCCATGTATTTTTGCCTGAGTTTATTGAACATCGAGGATCATTCTATTTAGGCTTGTAATCAAGCGACTTCTATCCAGCCAATAATGTCCCTTCTTCTTTCATTGTGATCCTTGGTGTTTCTGTAGTTTCTTGGCCATCTCATGACTCTGACCTAAATTAATACGGTTGCTGCTTAGTGATAACGTTGTAGCTATTCTCAACTTCTTAAATTTGGGTCCCTCAGGCATGATGTAAAACATGTAGTGTCTTGTACTTCATTTGAAGAAACTACACAGAAGCGCACTGGGAACAAATGCGTGAAATTGGCATGTTTGTAACTGGATTGTATTATTTATCCTTGATTAAAACAAAGAAAAAAAAAGGTGTCACTAAAACCATTATACCCTGAAGTTTTAGTGTTGTTTGCATTGTGCTGTGCACTGCATTAACAAACCGAAAAGAAGCCTTAATCTTAAAAGAGGGAGTTGGAAAGTCCTTTTTTCTTAGAACCACCATTTGTAGGTGCCTGGCTAAGAATAATGCCAGGTGAGCTTATACTTTGGTCGTTTATTTTGTGAAATGGGGTCTGTTTGTTGTTCGCGGGTGGGGTGTGCCCAGCCTGAAGGCCCTTTGATAATGTGGGTTCAGTTGCACTCCTTTTGTCTCCTTTACCTGCGCATGCTGGCTTCGCCGGGGAATGGAGGTTGTCCGGGTGGTAGGATGTCATGAACCCTGGTTAGCAGTACCAGAAGCAGCAGCTATTCTGCATATGCTGGAATAAATGTGCTAATGATTCATTACTTAGATGGTTTTAATAGTTAAAGAATTAGTTGAGTAACAGAAAGTTAGTACTTGAATAACAGCTAGTTAGTAACCAGGGAAGAACAATATGGTATAAATATAGCTTGTTTAAGTATCTTCGAACGAGGGAAAATTTGAAGAGCATTTTGCAGCAGAGCTCTCTCCCTATCTCTTCAATCTCTCTTTTCCCTATTCTTCCCTCCCAAAATCTATCTTCTTCTCTCTCAAAATCTATCTTCTTCCTATCTTATTAAGGCGAGACCTTAACCATTGGTACCAGAACTGCAAAAGATCCACTACAATCTGATTGATTGCAACAATTATCAAGTAATTATGGTGGAGAGTAACAAGAGTAGTGGAGAAATAGGGCAAAATGTTGGAAGAGAAAATGCAACAGATGCACGAGGAGTTCTTGCAGTGGAAAGTAACAAATCAGAGACAATGAAAAGAATAATACAAGAAGAATGATGGATTCAATTCTAGTTTTGATTCATAATGGCTACATTGTAGGTGATAGTGAACACAATCAAGAAGCTGTAAAAAGCTGTAAAAGAAGGAAGAATGGTTTACTAATAATAGATGAAAGGAATGGCCCAACAAATGATGGAACCCTCCCACATCCAAAAATCAACATAATAATGGAAGAAAGTTGCAAAATGGGTTTTTTTTTTTTTTGTAAGATCCAAAAAATCAACATATGTATATAGCATCCAATATTCCTTGTAAGATCCAAAACATAATAAATAGGGTTTTTTTAGCATATTTTTTTTTAAAAAAAGTAAACTAACACAGTTAAAAAAATAATTAGGGATCTAGCACACTTTCATGTGTCGCAAATGGCATCTACGACTTTTATTTCGCAGATAGCATGTGCGACATGTGAGTCAAAGATGTCATATGTGAATTCATTCGAATTTTAACCACAAAGATCCTTTCTTCCTCTTTCTCTCATTTTTTCCTTCTTTATATATATCTCTCTCCTTATAGCTACCACCCCTTCCCTCTCACCACCGCTTAGATCTCTCTCTCTCCATCGCTAAAAACACCCACAACAATACTACATCACTAATCCTTCTCTCTCTACCCGTGGTAACTCCTAATTTTTCTAACCACCATCGGTTACCCTCACCACCCATATTTCATATTTAGAGGTATTTTGAACACTTCCCCTCAATTAATTTGATGTAATTTATGTTTAATTAGTGTTAATTTGATTTTATTGAATACTAGGGTTTTGAATTAGAAATTAGGTTAATTATATGTAATTTAAGTTGTTAATTAGATATAATTAGATGTGGTCAAAGAGGTTATAACAAAAAAACTTGTGAAATTAGACAACACATATTATTTTTTATATTTGTTTCAAATTATGTGAACTTCAGTTATTGTTTTTAATCTAACTATATGGATGTTCAATTATTTTGCAAATGTTAATACTCTTTTTATACAGGATCTCAAGAGAGACATGGTTCGAACTAGAGGAAGTTTGACTTTTAGAAATGACAACATGTAGGGCCACTTTGTTGCTAATGCAGGTTTTGATAATAGGTCGGTTTTATATATGCAAGATCAAAATCGTTATAATGATATTTAGAGAGGAGAGGTTAGGTAAATATTTTAATTAAAAGTTGTAAATTATTACAATTTTAATGATTTTTATTGTTTGAATACCTAAGTTGCTTCATTTTAAGGGCGATGATTCGGTAACACCTAGATAACATGCTTTGATGTAGTTGCATGAATGTATCCGATCGTATGTTATCAAGGTTGATTTTTATGAGACCAGTTTACTACGTCTCATACATCTTGGCCACACATTAATTGCAGTATTAGTTGATCAATGGGGGTACTAGACGCACACCTTTCATCTACGTATTGGTCAGATGACACCCAAACTTCAGGATGTGGCCTTGTTGACCAGTCTTTTGATAGATGGAACCCCCGTAATAGGTCGTGGAGGGTCTATTAATAGAGATACTTTATGTCATCGTCTATTAGGATAAGTGCCTTCATTCAGTGTTTATAAGGCATAATTGCATCAAGTTGGCATGGTGGGACATTAATTTTATGACCCTCCTAACCTATGTAATAACAAACCAATTGATTATGTATGTTTGGACATACATATGTAATAACAAACCAATTTTATGGCTTGTCTTGTTAGATGGTGTGAGGCTAGACATTTCACACTAAATACCACTTATGTCCATGATTTTTATTGGGATGAGTTGGATACAAAGCTGCCACATCAGGTATGTATTACAAATATGTTTAAAAAATTTGTTATTTAAACTTTAGTTATTTAGTTTCGATTTATTATCTGAAATAAGTCTTTTATATGTTTTTATAGGTTATATGGATGTTATATACAAATGACTTGACACTTTTAGCTTCACTTATATGTCGTGAGGGATCTGGCATTTTGTTAACACATGTCTCATTACACTACTTTAACATTGTTGAGATGCATTGTTTAGATCGGGTAATATGATAGTTTGAACTATCTCAGCATAGGTAATTATGTTGATACCAGAGATTAGTTGTACAATATTGATCGTCAGGGTAAGCACAGGGAGAATTGGTTGATAATTCGTACATCTTACCTAGATCTCTGGGATGCTAGAAGATATCGTGTTTTTTAAGGAGTGACATTTGATGATGATATAAATATGTACATAAGATGGTATATGTGTATTACACAACGTTTCATTACACCTACATAGTCACATTTCCTGAGACATCCATATAATTTGATGCATTATGCCCCCCGATATCTAAGATATAATCGATTGGTATGCAATATTGTTTTACATTCAATATTTATTAAATATCAGATTAATTTTAATATATGTATATAAATTAATTACTTGGTACGAGAAGCTTAGAAAGCAACAACGACTATTTGTGAGTTCAAGTTCTCCCAATTCAAACTCGTACCCAAAAAAGGAAGGCAGGAGGTGTCGATGAGATGGGATGTATTGTGGTCAACACTATACTTAATTTATATTGTGGTGAACTTCAATAGGCTGGGGAGGTTAAGCGTCTTGAAGTTGCATTAGTGCCAAATGAGATTGTGTATCATGGAAGTGTTAGGGATGTTGGTCCATCCATAAGTGTTACAGGCCCGTCCACGAGCAATTCAAGTCCATTCATGAGTTGAGATGATATTAGTTCTCCTCACACCTACATGGATATTATAGAGCTGTTCTCGAGTTGGATGAGTTGGGGTGATGTTTTAAACCCATACACGAGTGCTCCAGGTCCGTCCCCGAGTGCTCCAAGCATTTCTACGAGCTGGGACGATTATTAGATATAATTACATGTTATTATTTGTTATGAAAATTATAAATAAATGTATAATTAGTTTAATTTTAATAAAATATTATGTTATGTTAGAGGAGTCGTGAATCTTATCTACGACATATGAGTTGCAATTGACATCTGTGATATGCATGTTGTAGATCCCAATTACAAGTCTCTCAACTATGCTAGATTCTTAAATAATTTTTCATTTATGTCATTTTATTAAAAAAAACTTTTTTTAACCGTGTTAAGTTACCAAAACACTTTAATAAATAATCTTTTTGAGAGCTAATTTGCTTGCTTGAAAAGACAAAAGAAATTTCCATCTTTTTTAAGTTTAGTAACCATGTGAGTTCTTACCTGCTAAAAAAAACAAGGAAACATACACACTCAGTAACAAACCCCAAAGGATAGTTTTGATAGTGAGATTTGCTTTCTTCATTAATTTTCTAATATCAAAACTTGAAATCGGTATTCAAGAAAAGTTCTTAATCTATATTGATACCCAACTTTATAATACATAATTTTTTATGAATTTTTTTTTTAATTGGTTGAAATTTCAGCCCAAAACTCCAACCCATAAGCATTGTTAACCCGACCTGTCCAATTTTGTCTGCTACGTTCTTTTATGTATTTTTCAAGTTTTTAAGAGCCGCACACATAAATGTTTCAAGCATAATTTTTCTATTCACACAACTTTTTCTATATACAACATGTATTATTTTCTATGCTAATAGCGCACATTACACAACAACTATAACATGACACATCAACCAACAAGCAATTATGACTGGCCAATGGTGTTTTTCTATACAAAAAACATGGATGGCACTTCCAAAGCACCTAATTTCTCTTCTAACAATATGATATCCTTCTTCATTAAGAAATATAAGGCACATGTGTATAAATAAATTTAGCCACTAGGTTTATACGCCAAAGTGATTCTAGCCATACAAGGCATTCATAGTTATAAAAAGCTACCCTCAACACATTGGAATCTAGACCAAACTAGGCTAGGTTATATGATTCTTAGGACAACACACGTAAATACATATTTGCTAATCTTTATTTTTTTCTCTTCCAATACATATTTTTTCCTTTTCATACTTTTATTTACTTAAGCATCAAAGAGTTCCATGTTCCTCAAAGGACTTAATTTTTTTAAACGAATCGTACATCCATTAATCAAGTCTATCAACTAGTAATCAACTCAGTCACACCGTCAATCAACCTAATCATATAAAGCCCAATTTTTGTATGAAGTTTTTCACGACTTCATCAAAACTTAATTCAAGGATGCTTTAAGACTTTGAGCATATAAAACACAATAAACAATAGCATAGTTATTAACTTGACATAACCTAGCTTAAACTTAGCGAGTTGATATGGTAAACCAACGATCTAGAACCTAACTCGAATTGAGTTTCAATTTGAATAAAAAAAGACATTGACCCAATATAATCTAGTTGACCTGACTGGTTGATTTATGACCCGATTAACTTAACCAAACCTAATCTAAAGCTAGCCAGGTAAACAACAAATAACTTCTTTTAAAATAAAAATAACTTGATAACAAATGATTGACTGGGGTTGACTGAATGATCCAATGATCGGGCTGAGATCGACAACTATATACCATGAAGATGTTCTATATTAAAAAAAAAAAAGATTTGGTGAGAAAAATGGAAATATATGAAACAAGTAGATTATTTCATATTTCTTTGATAGAATATTACATCCTCCTCACACCACTTATATATATATATATATATATATATATATATTTAGAAGGCTACCATTGCATTTGTATTAAGAATAAAACTTATGAGCTTTTTAAAGATAATTATAATCATATGTGAGGAGATACATATAATAACAATTACAGGCCATTGCATTTGTATTAAGAATGAAACTTATGAGCTTTTTGAAGATAATTATAATCATATGTGAGGAGATACATATAATACCAATTACAAGCCACTGTATTTGTATTAAGAATGAAACTTATGAGCTTTTTGAAGATAATTATAATCATATGTGAGGACATACATATAGATAGCTAAGATTTAAACTTATAATCTAACTAAGTGTTATATGACAAGTTATTTTTTGTTAACTATAAATGGTTTATATTATATATAGTTAAGGGTAAAATATGGCCAATAATGTTAAGAATATCGTGAAAAAAGGATCGAGACAATATGTAACACCCCATCTCTTTATAATTTAAATTCTTCTTTTAAGATAATCATATACATTATAAATGAGATCATTTCCTTATATATATATAGAGAGAGAGAGAGTCTCCCCCATACGAAGGATGTCCCAATTGACATATCAAACATATGTTTTACTCTACGCAAAAACATAAGGCATTCTAAAAGTTTTCCATTTAAATTACGGATTTATATATTTTAGTAAAATTTTGGCAAAATCTCTCTTATATAAAGCTTTATCTAAAATCTTGTCACGCAATTTATACCTATATAAAAACATAATTACAATCAATTTGCATTTAGTCACACAACCAATGCTTATAGTTAGCCTTAGACTTGCCACCAACATAGCAACTCATCAATTACAATCATTCACCACTTTGATATATTAATAGAGTTTATTTTATTTTATAAAATAAAAACAACTTACAAACATATGCATGTGAAATGAAACCAAAAGGACTAATAGCCCATCATGTTACTTGTTTATAATTTTAAAATAAAGGATTTACATACACATTAGTTTATATACATATTATAAAATAATAAGTTACATGCATAACTACAATAATCCACTTCATATGAATTACTTTTCTTTTACTTCTCTTCACTATGCTCTTTCAATTTGACCAATTCCACATTACATAGTTATTTTTCTACCCTCACAACTGGCTTAATTCCTACAACCATTAGTTTCCACTATTACAACCAAACTTAGAAACATATATTTATACCAGACATTCATCTATGTGATCGACTTTTATATATATATATATATATATATATATATATATATATATATATATATATATATATAAAATCTTTGTACAAAATTTAATCTTTGTCCAAACAACCGACTTTAACATTTAATAAATAATCTTTGTCCAAACAACTGACTTTAACACCCCATAAATAGTCTTATCAAATTCTTTTTTTTTTAATCATATCCAAACACATTTCACAAGTATATATAATCCTAACAAAGGTATATTCTTTTAATTAAATAGGTGAGGTGTTAGGCATCTACCTGACATTCGAATTGCGCATACTATGTCGACTATGAGTCCAATCTCGAATGCCCCTTCTAATTTTAAGGAAAACATCACAAATAGTACCCTGAACTATTTTAAATCATTGTTCAAACTTAATCAAATGTACCATTATTTTTTTCTTCAAACCATTTATTGTATCTCAGTTACAATTTCACCTTGTTCCATATTTCAAGTTTGTTTTTTTTTTTTAAGCATAACCCAATATTCTAAACCTTATGTTTTAATATGAATCACATTCATGTAGACACCATCATATCATTTCACCAATTAATTTTAAGCATAAGAATATCATTTAAAACATGACACTTACTCAATTCTTTTACTACTTTTATATTTTCATTTTTCTCAATTTAATTTATACAACAAAAAATCAATCAAATTATTTCACAATGTAGCATTCCAATACATCTCAAACATTTACAATATCACTAAACATTAACAATAAACACAATTCAATACAATTTCCCCAATTGTTTTTATTTCCATACATAACAACAACAATCACTCATTAGCAATTCACATTAAGGTGTTCACAACAAGTCTCAAACCTTCTCAAATATCAATAAAACATCATCAATTAACCAATTTAAATCAAATTCCCAAAAGAAAATTCTCAATCATGGCTGGTTCTAAAGTCCCATTTTCCCTTAATATGGTTTTTGAGTTCTTTAAATAATTCTTTAATGTCATTTAACCCAACATAACTAATAATTGACATAATTTCACAATCACATTCCCATAATGTATAAACCCTAATTTTCATAATTTGATGAAGAAAAACCTCTTACCACAACTAGCTAATCCAACTAGAAAGCCTTTCGAAATCAATTCCAAAGATTCCTCCATTTTCTTTTCAATTTGATCAACTTCTCTCTTTAATCACTCAACTCCCAAATCTCTCTCTTTCACTCTCTAATTCTTTACATGTTTGAGTTTTCTTACAAGATTTCATGTAACTGCAAATTATGAAGGTGACATATTGGATCAACCCGAGTTAACCCATCAAATTTGTTATCTGGATTATGAGACTTTGATAACCCTGCAGAAATCAAATCAAAATAAATTATGAAGGTATTTTCCTAATCAACTCAATGTTGAAAGATGAAATTAAACAAAAATATTAAATTAAAAAAAAGACAAAAAAAAACTAATCGAATAAAATTAGGGTAGTCTACCAAACTCGCAATCTAGGTTATAAGATCATGAAAACCTAATAGAAAGAAAATAAAATAAAAAATTATAAAGTCCAATTTCCAGCCAACTCAATATTGAAGGATGAAATAGAAAAAAAAAAACAAAAAAACAACTTAAGTCAACTCATGTTAACCTGTTAAACTTGTGGCCTGGGTCATAAGACCATGATGATTTTATAAAAAGAAAATAAAAAAATTACACAGCTTCATTTCCAACATATCTGATGTTGAAAGTTGAAATAGAAAAATGAATAAATAAATAAATAAATCCATGAGACTGAAATAACTCCATATAAAGCAAATTGAAAAAGTTACGGACCTTAACTCCCAAACAATCTAATATTGAAAGATGAAATTAAAATTGAAAAACTAAATAAAAAAAATAAGAAAATTGAGTTATTGGAGAGTGAACTTAAGATAAAATTTTCAAGTAATAAAGAACTAAAAAAATTAATCAAGTCAACTCAGGTCAACCTACCAAACCCTCGTCTTGGGTCATAAAATTAGGATAATCTCATAGAAACCAAATCATGAAAAATCACAAAGAACAATTTAAAAAATTCAATAAAAAATGGACAAAAAAATAAACAGAGTCAACATGAGTCAAACTATCAAACATGCAACCCAAGTCATGAGATAAAAAAATAACATTATAGAAATCAAATTAAAGGAATTTATAAAGCTCAATTTCTAAAAATCAATTAGAAAGGTGGTTAAAAAAACTAACTGATCAACTCGGGTTACCTTATTAAACTCACGACATGAGTAATGAGATAAGGAGAAATTTATAAAAAGTAAATGGAAAAAAATTATGAATCCCCGTGTTCTTTATAGAAAGCAAATCGAAAAAAATTATGAAGCCCCATGTTTTAACATATCTAATGTTGATAGTTCAAAATAAGGGGAAAAAATAATAAATTCATGAAACTAGTATGTAACTCAACATGAATAAAATTGAAAAAAATTACGAAACATAATTCTTGAAATAATATAATATTAAAGGATGAATTTGAAAAAAAAATTAATTAAAAAAATAAGGTTGTTTTATTGATGAAATTAAAAAAAAACTAAATAAAAAGGGAAAAAAAAAAGGGAAAAAAAGTAAAACTATTCAATGAATAATACTATTCAATGAATAATACTGTATGAGTATAGCTACAATGATGTAGGCACACCATTTATTGCTTTGTTTATTAATCTGTAAATGTTTTCAATTTAAAAAAAAATCAAATTAAATCATCAGAAGAGGGGGGATATAGCGGCACAACCTCACCACTCTTTTTCCTACTTAAATGACTAAAATATTATATTTTTGTTAATTTCTTAGAATCCCAATTAAGGAACCTGATACATACTATGCCCCCCCCCAGCTCCATACAAGTACAAGTACTCCTGATACTTAATTTCCACGAATACCTAACCCCAACCTAAATCACACGCCCACGCCATATATATATATAAATGATGAACCGCTTTGAAAATTCAAACCTAATAGAACGATTGATGTAATGGACAACACGAAAAGATGAGATGAATTGAAGAAAGCTTGTTAGGAAACATTTAGACAGGTGGGGAAAAGATGAGATGACAACTTTAAATTCTCACCACGCAAATATTACTTTATATATATATATATATAAAAAAAAAAAACTCCCAGTGATGCTTTATCCTTCTGTGTTTGAATTAATATCTTCAGGTTGAAAATCCCAACTTTGATAGTGTAGCTTTAGAATGAGTTTCGGGGAAGTTGTTTTTTTTTAAGATTTTTTTTTATAATTTTTAAAATATATATTTGATTAAAATTACTGTAAGATAAAGTGTTATATATAAAATAAATAAAAATATATCTATAAGAAAAAACTATTTAATTAAAAATTAAAAATTATTACAATACCGAACAGTCTGTTAAACCCAGTTGTTTTTAGAGAGATAAATATTATCTATATTTCAAGTAACAATTGAAAATTATCTTAAGTGGTAAAAAAACACTTGAATCTTAACCTTACACAATTCATAGCAATCTTATGCTAACTACTTTTATTAGAAAAAAAATATATTAAATTTAAGATAGGAATCTTTGATGAATGGTATTAAGAATCATTATTATTTCGACACAAGCAAAGGGGGTGGAAAATTCCTTTGCTTGTGTCGAAGAATAAAAAGACAAATAGAAGAATATCCCCTATAATATTTTGTTTCCCTCATTTAACCTTTTCTTTTCCGCTTAGTTATCTTATGCTTAGTATCA
>Ga0325411_1006817_pt1 | contig 12497 bp, 4 predicted proteins | sample PopdelMetagenome_13_FD_206181 | JGI IMG/M metagenome (GOLD analysis project Ga0325411, IMG submission 206181) | Populus deltoides microbial communities from Bellville, Georgia, United States - Xylem-PdIQD-R4 | ecosystem: Host-associated > Plants > Phyllosphere > Stem > Wood/Secondary xylem... | reverse complement strand
CTAACCTTTTCTAATTCATTTTTGCGATATTATATCATAATTGCTTCTTAATTTTGTAACACTTTTAAGCCATATCAGTCGGGGAAATTGCATTGGTACCGATCGATTGTTATCCGAGGCCATTCTGTTGCCTGTTGTCAATTTATTCACACAACTTATCGAAAAAGATTATACAATGAAGATCGATTAAGAATTAATTATCATTTAAAAAAAATATAGTCATTCACTAACCGACAATAATAAAATATTAAATCCAAAACTTAGCTTAAAATATGAAAAGCTTTTTGATTCAATTCTTACCCTTTAATAACTTATATAAAATTATAATTGTTTGTGGATCACTGGATATTGAGTTTTTTTTTTCTTTCTCATCAAATAAGATAGGATATAGTGGAAAAAAAATATAATTTCATTGATCAAATTTCGGTTTGAATGAATCTGGGTTATCATAGATAACCCCTTGCTTACGTATGCATGTATAAACATGTTATTTTTTGTTATTGTTTGCAATTGTGATAATGATTGTTTTAAAAATATTTTTTTATTTAAAATATATTAAAATAATAATTTTTTATTTTTTAAAATTTATTTTTGATAATAACATATTAAAATGATTTAAAACTATAAAAAAATAATTTAAAAAATTAAAATTTTTAAAAAATACTCTTTGAATGGAGAAAACACAAATTTAAAACACGTTCTTATTTTTACCATTCATGTTAAGAAACACAAATTTAAATTGTGCTAGCAATGATGATTTTACGAGGCACGAATTGATTTCCACCGTTGATTGGGCGAAACGGAGGGCACGATTTCTTATCATCAGATTTGTATGACAATCACTTTGCTCTTTAGAAATCTGTGAATTCCTCTTCTCTAATTTTTATAATAAACATAAAAAACTGCATGTCATAAATCTCAGATTTGACTGTCAACTGTCCCTTGAAATCTGAAAATTTGGCAGCTTAACGGCATAATTAAGCAAAGTACATCCTTAAAATAAACAACCAAACAAAAGCTTTGTAACGCCAGCACAAGAGGGCTATGGACCACAAGCTGGTTTCGTCTCTGACAGGCTTCTTGTTGGACAGCTTGCACAGATATTTCTTCACCTGTGGGCCTGTGGCTCAGCCCTACATCGGTCTATATGGGTAACATGCCGATGCACCAAAAAGCAGCCAACCAGGTTGATCTCCCTCGTCCTAGGTTCCTGACCAGGCTCGGCATCATAGGTGGTCAAGCGTGTCACACTATTCCATGAACCGCATGGTTAAAAGTTTTAGCTTACTGCTCCAAGAGAAGGATTTAGGCATCATTACCCCCAGCGATTTTATTCCTATGTTTCAGTCATAGCATCTCAAATGAGGTTAGAATTCGATAGTTCTTCGAGAAGAGACACGTAGATGTCATATGAGTTAAATTTGGGCAAACTAGGCAATCTGCATGAAAAGTTTAAGAGAATGACTAAGGTAATTGCCAATAGACTAAAAGACACGCTGCCGCAACCAGCTCTCTGAAGCGTTTAAGCTCTGCAACCTGTGATCAAGTAAGATCCTCATCAAGGAAGATCTTATACTTGGAAGACATAATAGCTTTTGCTTAGCTCTAAGGGCTCGAAGTTGGTCGACTGTATTTATGAAAATCTTGAAAAGAATAGCGAGAGAGTATGATTGGCGCTAAGACGGGGCTTTCTTTATTTTTATCTGGTATACAAGATGGAAGAAGATTCAGTTTCTTTGCACTTATTTTTCCACATTTAGTAAATTCCGTGTGCTTTAAGGAAGTTAATCTTTTAAAATGGTGTTATTTTATTAAAAAAAATCTTAATTTACTGTGTTGATTTAAAAAAGAATCGTTAAATTTTTTGACTCAAAGGAGTTGGAGAAAAAAAGCAGTGTCCATCAATCATGGTCATAGAGCATCTGCAATTTTTAACCAGTTGGCCTAGCACATGACATCGATCTGCAATGTCTATAACATGGAGAACAAATCTATAAAAAAATGATAAGGAAATGTTGACGGGAAGCAAATAGATGTAGAATTAATATCCTCTAATATATTTTTATTAATACAATGGTAACCACTGTCTTCAAACAAATTTATACATTAATCAAAATGATTTTTTTTGAATGATTTTAAAAACGTAATTAAAAACTAATTATTAAACATTGACTCAACATTCAAAATCAAAAAGTCACATCCTATGGTTTTAGGACTCTATGGTACAAACAAGCGAAGGACCGAGCAAAAATGTTGACAAGAAAGGAGAAATGTTTCCAAATGGTTTGACAATTTGGATTGTGTAAACAGTGATGTAACATGAGAAGTTTTACTTTGTTGGTCTGACTGTACACAAATGCTTCTGCCTTTTTTTGACTTCGAGGCACCGTCATAATTAAAAGTTTGTGCATCGGTAGCATATAAATTGTGTCGAATGCGGAATTGAGGCACAGGACTATTCATTCTTCGGAATCATTTTGAAATATAGCTGTCTACAGATAAGGCAATTCATGCCTTAGCTTAGGAAAGATTACCAGACAAGCAATTGCAAATGTTTATATTTTTTCGCATCTCGTTCTATTGCATGCCATTTGGATCTTGCACATTTCTATAATGAAAGAGTTGGAATCCAACTCAGCCTGAGAGCTTAGGTGGCTAGAGTTTAGGGGCAAAGGACAACAAACTTGAAACAGCGGAAAAGCCAGAAGGTCCCATGTAAAGTTAAAACTTTCAGTCAGACACTGAACACAGAAGACAGAACTTGAAACATTGTAAGGAGAAGCAAGCTAACAGCTCTAGCTAGTAGCTACAAGTCACACTGTCACAGTAATAGAAACACACAAACACAAGGACCAAACTTCACTCAGACTGAAATTGCAGACCAAGCTAGATGAGTGAAACAGAGAAGAACCCAGAGTTAGGAACTTGAAGGGAGAAATGGAAAGAAAAGAAAAAGGTGTGGAGAGAGAAGGAAAGAAAGTAGAGATATTGAAGAGTAAACAAAAGTTGAAAGGAGGGATGGTACTGCAGGTAGGGAAAAGAGGAGGCCCATCTACCCCATCACCCACTTGGAGACTTGAGTTCTCTCCTTCTCCAAATGACAACAACAACAACAACGGCAACCCCATTCAAGAATTCCTTAATACTACTACCACTACTGTCTCTGCTAGAAAGCTCTGTGCCAATTTTTGGGAGATTCAACCCCAAGTTCACCTTTCAGTGTCTAAAATGAACAAGAATCTTGGTCATAGAAGAGCTCACCCGAGCCGCCACCACCAAGATAAGAAGGCCTTTGAGCCACGTACTCATTTAGTTGATCCTCCTAATAGCCCCCCTGATCAGGTTTGACTATCTCTAAGCATTTTTTTTTCGTTTTTTTTTTAAATTTTGATGGGGTTTATGACTGAGTTCGAAAGAAATTGTGTTTTTTTTTTTTTTTGTGATTGGCTGGTTTATCTAGTTGATTTTTCTTTTTGTCGTTACCAACTTATTTTGATTTTTGTAGGCCTCTACTTGTTAGGTGATTGGGGGTTTTTTGCTTGCATGCTTGTTTGTCCTGTGCTCTGGTTGGTCTGTTTTCTTGATCTTTTAGTAGTATATTATTGGCATTTTAGTTGAGGAACTGGAACTGTCAATTAATGCAGAAAAGAGCATTATTCGAGTCTGATGGCTTGGCTGCTTTTTTCTTCCTATTTTCTTGTTGCCTTTGGCTTTGTTACTCGCAGATTGCCTCTTCTAAAAACATATTTTAATTGATTTATCTTATGATTTCTACTCTTTTGCTGGTGGCCCACAGACAAATTCGTTGTATTCATGCTCCAGTTTGGTAGTTTATGATTGGGTTGAAAAGCTTATTCTTTGGGGTCTTGTGACTTCATTTTCCTAAATTCATCTTCTGGACTCCAAATTGAGTTTCTGTATGTGTTAGTGGCTTCCATAGTTTCAGCCTTTTACTTCTAGGTAATACAATTGCAATAAGACATGCCGCCTCCTAATTTTACCTGGGCCTTCTCCTGACAATTTTATCAGGCTTCTGCTTGTTGATGTCTTGGTGGTTCTCTTTTTATTTTTATTATATCATATCACATTTTATTTTATTTTATTTTCCTTTGGTTATGCGATTAGCTGTTGTGTAGTACCGGATTTGGATCTTCATTGAGTGTAAAATTGCTTGCTACTTGCTGTGATAGTCTTAATATAAGGGCGTCAAAACGTACAAATCTACGTACAAATCTGATTCTTGTTATATGGTGAAGTGTCTTCCTTCTTCTGGTAATATATCAAATGTTTTGAGGTAATAAATGATATCTTTTTCTTGTTTTGGTAGAATACATGTCTTTGCCATTGATGTTCTTAGTTTGGTTCCTTGAAGATGAAATTCCCTCTTGCACTGGATGAGCAAGAATACATTGGAGTTCCTGTTTAACATAGGAATTGCAGTCATTATCTAGGGGGGTTTTATTTTTCCTTTCGGGAAACAAGGCTTTTACATATTTTGTCAACGGATCCTTACTTAATGATAAATTAGCTTTGTAATTTTCACAAATTAGTTAATCCTTGTGCTTATATTTCCAGCCAGCAAGTGCTAGTCCCTTGAGGAAACATGTTACCAAGTCATTGATACAACACCATCGACCAGATGGAAGAAATGGTAATGCTCTACGGCCTCTATCACCTGCAAGTTGTGATGGCCCAATGGAGGTATATATGTGTTCTCCTCCCTTTATCCCTCTGCAGTTTTTCTATTGATTTTGTGCACATAGGAAATTAAAAGAAGTGGGAATTAAGTATCCCATGAGTTTTTGTAAATTCAGCAATCCGCGGAAGTTCAAACGTGACTTCTAGGACACGGTTTCCCTCTATGTACGAACCATGGAGTAACTGTGGGAATCTTGATTAGGAAATTGTCTTGTCTGTTGATATAGACTGACGGAATGAACTTGAATGCCTCTACTGATCTTCTCTTTGCAATCATCAGTTAGACAGCTATGCTATTGCTACATAAAACTCACAGTATTAACTAAAACTTAAACATGTCCTACTATGTAATTCCTGTAATTTGAAATTTTCCAGAGAAAAGTTATCTGTACAATAAAAAGGATCTGATTACCAGTCATGTTCAAATAAAACTTGAGACTACTGATGTGCTGTTTTTTGTTGTTGCTTTTCATGAACAGAAGAAATTCAAGGACCCAAAATCATAGTAGTCATACTGAAGTGGAAATTGATGAACTAGGCATTTTATCTTGTTAATGGTTCTCATTCAATCTAGCATGCTTCCGAGAAGGACACTGTTTATGTTTCTAATTTGAACTCCATGAGAAGTTCCATTGCTTAGTGTCACTATTTCTTTTATTATCATTAGATTCCCTGAATTATTTCCTTTTGTTTTCCCCTGTTTGTATTTCTGTAACAAATTTTGAAGTGGCTCTTTTCCACAGGTGGCACTTTATAACCCTGCAGTTACCCCTACTAGTTCTTCAGATTTTAGGGACAGGATGAGAGAGTCAAGTTATAGTCTTAAGACATCAACGGAGTTGCTCAAGGTACTCAATCGGATCTGGAGTCTTGAAGAACAACAAGCATCCAATATGTCATTGTTAAGAGCTTTAAAGATGGAACTGGGTCATTCTCAGTCACAAATAAAGGATTTGCTGAAAGAGAAGCAAGCAAATAGACAAGAAATGGACAACTTAATGAAGCAACTTGCAGAAGATAAAGTTATCAGGAAAAACAAGGAGCAAGATCGAATCAAATCTGCTGTTCATTCAGTGCAAGAAGAGCTGAAAGATGAGAGGAAGTTAAGGAAGCACTCAGAGAGCCTCCACCGGAAGCTAGCTCGAGAGCTTTCTGAGGTAAAATACTCTTTCTGTAATGCTTTAAAAGAGCTCGAGAGAGAAAGGAAAACATGTTTTTTGTTGGAAAATTTGTGTGATGAGTTTGCCCAAGGAATAAGAGATTATGAGCAAGAGGTGCGGTCCCTTAGGCACAAATCTGACATGGATAGTGTAGGTAGGGAAAAAACTGACCGGTTGGTTCTCCATATTTCAGAAGCATGGCTTGATGAGCGGATGCAAATGGAACTAGCAGAAGCTGAAAACGATCCTGTTGAAAAGAATACAATTGTTGACAAATTAGGTCCCGATATTGAAACCTTTCTCCAAGCTAGACTCTCAATTGAATTGAAGAAAGATGGAAACTTTGAAAAGGAGGGGATAAAAAACTGCTCAAGACGGGAATCCTTTCTGTTGAATGAGGCTGCAAGTGCTCCTCAAGATGCAGCTGATGATGATTCTACTGACTGTGATTCACATTGTTTCGAGCTAAACAGTGCAAGTAAAAGACAAACTATAGGCAACTCTAAACAACAAGCAGATAATGCTTCAGAAATTCATCTTGAAAAAACAGTGAAATCAAATTCTACGAAGAGAATGGCTGGATCAAGGGAAAATACTAAGTTTCATAACCCAGCCCATTTCCAGGTGCAGTTTGAAGACTACATGGCTGGAAACAAAACACAATTTTCAGATAGAGGGCACAGTGAATTAAGTGGAGAGAGCCAAGGTATATCCAATATCTATGAAGCCAAACAAGATGGTCAACATAAAAGGAAAACAAAACAGGTGATCCATGGATTGAATTCAAATTATGTGCTTGATACCCTGACAAGAAATCACTCCTTGTCATCCGAGGGTGATAAAATTCATCCTGTCAGTGATTTCAAGGAAGATGCTTGTGCTCAACCTGTATTTGGTGGTCATGCTAGTCCAGTGCGACAATGGATGTCGAAGTTAACATCCCCAGAATTTGATAAGCCTGAATGTTCCTCAAAACTAACAAGGGACTTGAAGGAAAATACACTGAAGGCAAAGCTGCTTGAAGCAAGATTGGAGGGCCAGAAATCTCGCATAAGGGCTTCTAAAGCTGTCTTTTAGGTTGATGGAGGGGGGGTGGACCGTTGATATGCCTCAAGTTAGAATCTTCTCTATAAGAAACTCCGTATAAAATTTAGAATCTTCCATGTCGCATATTTTGTTCAACAACTTTCAGAATAAAAGGTCCGTCAATTATATTTCTTTTTCACTTGTAAATTTTGGCATTATATTTGTAGATGGGCAATGTGTCTGTGTCTCTGGTGATAACACCAATGAGTGAATTTATCCCCACCTAAACCCGAAAGGTGTCGCTCAAGCTTATAAATGGTGGCCAAATTTACTTCCGAAGTAGAAGTTACGTACATTTGCAGCATTTGATCCGAAGGAGGGGTTCGGACTCGAGCGAACACATGCACCCAAGCGCATGCTCATGGATCCACAGACAGGCACAAAGAAAGTCACGTTGCATTGTTCTTTATTGAAATCTGAAGCGTCTTTCTAAATACTTATTCTACATGGTTGGTAAATCCATTACCTGATGCCTGACATGTTGAGCTGAATCTGGGCATGGATACCTGCACCAACAGCTGTTCATTTTAACTTTAAAAACCCAGTTGCCTTGTTTCTATTGGAATTGGAATAGTTTTTCTTGGCCTTATAATCGGTAGCCTGGCCAAATGTTTTGCTGTTGGCTTTTGCTATTTTAGCATCATGATGGGTATGAGAACTGTTCCTAAACACATTGAGGCTCGAATAATGGTGACAATGGCGTATGAATGATGGATTTTTCATTGATGCGTCAATTAAACTACACAGTTATTTTCGAACTTTACTTTATATCCTGATTTATCTAGTGAAAGAACAGCTGGCCTTCATACACCATCTTATATCTATAGTAGTGCTTCACAAGAACATAACAAACATCCATGTGAAAAATACTACAGAATTCTCCATCCTTCATGGCAGTAATGACTCATAGGCAACCAGTTATCAATGCAGTTCCCATGAAATATATGGCAAAAAGGCATGCGCTTGACCAATGACATTGCCTGGAAGTCCTCCAAACAGACAAGGCAACTCTTCTCATTATGAAAATCCTCCACATCGAAGTCCATCATTTTTCCTTTCTCCAAATTCGCAACCGACGTAAGAGTCGCTGGGACTGTAATTTTGTTCTTACAACATCACGCTTCAGCCTGAATTATTTACAAATCTGTTATTTATCTTCAGAGTTGATAGCTAATGAGGCCACCCAGTCAGAAAATTCTGAAAAATCCTCCTCATAGGAACAAGCCATAAAATCTTGCCCGTCGATTTTTTTTCCTGGGTATGATGATTGTACTATTTAGCTGTATCTATCTACTTGGATGTCTGGGTCCACCTTCAATATTATACGATGGGTGGATTTAGAATCAATGATGAAGGTAGCTACTACTGGATTTGGATTTCTTACTGATTTCCACACTGGTACTTGTATCGAGTAATTTTCGAGTTTCTCCTAGAATAAAAGGCATGCTTTTATTGATTTGTATGAACAAGGAAAATTAAAGAGACGGTAATTAGTCTTGTATGGTACAGTAAATATTAGATAATTGTCACCGGTTCCGGATCAAATCAAAAAAAATTTAATGTAATTGAAATTTTTTTTAGAATTTGTTAATATTTTTTCTAATAAAAAAATTTAAATTGTGCGGGGATTGACCTAGTATGACCTGATTGACTTGATAGATCTAAAGACAACTTGAATGATCAGTAAAAACATAGTTTGAAAAAAATAAAATTTTAAAACGATATTTTTTAAAAAACAAATATTAAAACAACAGTTTATTAGATCGACTCGTGTTTAACTTATCAAATCTACAACCATGCTCATGAGACTATGATAACACTACACAAAACAAATTAAAACAAATTGTTAATATTAATTTTCAATCAATCCAATTTTAAATGTTGAAATAAAAAAAATCAATTGAAAAAAATCTAGAAAAAACCCAAATAAACTCGAGTTAACCTGCAAACTCGCGACCTGAGTCATGAGATTGAATTAAGTTTATAGAAAGTAAATCACAATAAATTATGAAATTCAATTCATAATAAATCCAATATGGAATGTTGAAATTAAAAAAAAAACTCAATTAAAAAAACAACATTAAAATAACCTTAGTCAACTCAGGTTAACCTGTCAAATTGATGATATAATCATGAGATTGAGATAATCTCATAGAAAGTAAATAAAAAAAAATCAGGAATTCTAATTCCTAATCAATAAAATATTAAAGACTAAAATTGAAAAAAAAAACTAAAAGAAGGAAAATAAATCTGAGTCAACTGGATAACCCGTCAAACCAGCAACCCATTAGATAACCTTATAGAAAACTAATTAAATAAATTATGAAGATTAATTTTCAACATTCTAAAAGTTGAAAGATGAAATTAAAAAAAAATATTAATCCTTCAAACCTGCAACCTAAATTATAAGGCTATGATAATTTAATAAAAAATATATTTTAACAAATTATGAAATCTAATTTTTGAATTAAAGAATGAAAAAAAACTGAAAGAAAAAAAAATAAGTATTATTGAAATGAATAGTGAAATAAATAGTATTTTATAAAATATAATGGTATTTTATGAGAATCAACTCTTTTAATGTTTTGTTAATAATAATAATAATTCTCAGTCAGTGGAGAACAAGAGCTGGGCTTCACTCATTTATATAGGGACGGGTTGGGTTGTATTCCCTAAACAAAAAAAGATTCCTTTTTGGTCACGGAATGGGGCATTTTAAGGCACACGTGCCGTATAATTATTTTCAAATTCTACTTATTTTGTTGCTGATATTTCATAACTGGATTAATTCTAGAATTAGGCATCCGTGGCAACTAGCGAGCGGAGGAGACCTTTCGCAAGGAGGACACTTGGGGACTAGTTGATGGCAGTGTTGGATTTGAACTGAGGTTGGGCCTTCCATGATGGAAAAGCTCATATCAAAAACCCATTTAAAATAGGAATTAAAACTCTCCTCGGAAATAAATATATATAAAAAAACTGGCAGTCAATTTCTCTCTACAAATGTTCATGGCACTTGAGATGCGAAATTATGTGCATTTTCTTATGTGATTATGTATTGATCCATTGATAGCGGAACAATTAAGTTTTCCTGTTACATAGTAAATTAGTTAGACAAGTAATTTAAGTTAAATGGTAAGAAAGATGAAATAGTAGGCTTTATTTATTAAGTGTTCTCCTGTCAAAATAAATTCGGGCCTAAATAAAAGACAAAATTATATAAAGGATTGAACCAGAATGAATATTATATATTAAAGTTATGAAGTTTGGATTAAAAGAAAGAAAAGATGGATTATGAGAAAGACGTGAAAAAACTTACTAAAACACATGAGATAATGGAAATGAGCAGTTTCAATTCTATTTTTTTTTTTAATTAATATGGGTGTCTGGGTTAACTTGTACATACCTTAACTAATCTCATGGATCCTGAAATTAACGACCATGTAAACCTCTAATGACTATTATATTAATAACCACAGGGCTCGAACTTGTCAATTGTACATTTTTAAAATAAAAAGCGATAGAGAAAGTAGATGGTTAACCTGCAGTTATCCGTGATTTTTCCTAAATAAATTAAGGATGAAGAAAGAAAATCAACAATTGAAAAAAAAAATTAAATCAACCTCTCGGGATCTTCAAAACCAAGGTTTGTAATCTCATTGGCGATAATTAGCAAGCATATGACTTCTAGTAAAATAGTTTGTAGCCTTGTAATAGTAGGCTTGTAGATTCCGTTGCAATCTAGTAGATTTATAGTTTTTATAAAAAAATAAATAGAAAATACTAAAAATATATTTATCAGTTAATGTTTTCCGTGAAGAAACTCCATGCGTGTTAGTAATCATTTAAAGAATCATCTAATAAATGAAAGTTTTTTAATCCTAAGTTGTTAAGTTATCTTTTACATTTAAATTATTTAATTACTCCATAAATTTTAATTAGTTTTCTATATATTAAAAGATTTTAATACATCATAACATGTCTTTAACTACATTTAGAGTTGTAAAAACAATGTGAGGAGTTCAAATCATTAATATTAAACTTAACATTTAACTTTGAAATTCAAAGTTTCTTAATTGAGATAGGTACAAAAAGAACCCGAAACAGTTTCTTACTTTGTTTTGCAAGTAAAAAACCTGAGCATGCAACAGTACCAGCCAGGTTTCCTCCTTCCCAGTTCGTTAAAAACCTGAGAAGCAAAAGCAAAGGCATGAAACCTCCCCAAATTAATCGAGGATACAGGTTAACTTTGGGCTGGTAGGATAAGCAAAGCTTGTTGATCCGGTTTTCTTTCTGAAGTTGTAAATCTATACCGAATTGTAATTGTGCAGGGAAAGTAAAGCATACAAAGAAGTAGTATAGATTTTGGGGAAATTGAAAGACATGTTTTCATCTGCGACTCCGTTGCTTTTACTTTGGGCAGAAACGGTCCATCCAATATTTGCTTCACTCGAGGGAGTTTATAGAGTCGGTGTCCATGTCTCTTCTTTGTAAGAGTAAAATCTATGCATGTCGTCAGACGCCTGGTGCTGATCATCCCTCGTCTTCTAATACACCATAGTTATCAGGTGATCTTTATCGCAAGTGATTGCTGATATTATTATATATAAAGCAAATTAATTTACAATGATAATTTAAAAAAGGATTTAAAGACCGAACAAGTACAGGGGACAAGGCCACTTCCGAAGGTTTCTGCAAAAATAAAACCCTGTCTCCCAGTACAATATCAGGTGGGTTGATTCGATATCACCACTAGCTAATTGCTCTTGACCGTCCGAAAAATACTGCAATGATGTAACAATCCACTGTAATGCACTTCCACTATCCAACGTAACACACATTACAATTATAACCAAAATGCTCTTTTTTCCTCTAAAAAAAAGCCTTCTTCGAGATCTCAACTGGGGCTGCCGCTGCTTGCTCCGATCAGCAACCAGCGGCCCCCTCACACTTTACTTGGTTTTTCATTTTAGTTTTATCATCTATCCTATCCTTGCGTGTGGGTAGTTTTGACTCAATGTCCTGCTAAATCTTTGGCTAGGCGTAGAATTTCATGTTAGATTTCTTCAATCTGAGAATTGGTCAAGATATGCACTGCTAATTAAATCCACCATTTTACAAACAAACGTGGAGTTTTGACTCCTCTTACTCGAAACTCAAGCCACTTCTTCGTCCACGGCCTCCGATGGCCTTGCGGTGGATACTTATCGTTCATCTACATTTATCTTCATTTGGATTTAAGTATCTGTCAAGTCATTGGAACTCTTGCGATGGTTTTTCCTTTATTTAATGAAAGCTAGCAAGTTGTTCAAAAAAAAATACAATTCTAACCAAAAAGAAAAAGGAACTTTGTATATGAAATATATAAAGACCAGTCATGGTGATGCTATGAAAAAAACATGCGTAAGAAATGACCCATTTCCCACCAGAGGCAAATAAGTAAGGATTTAAGTGTCTAAAGGCAGAGAAAGATGCTTGTATTTGCTATCCTTGAATATATCTGGTCGCTGTAGTCCATAGTTGGTGAAGTGACAGAGACACCACTATATTCTA
>Ga0325411_1006816_pt1 | contig 12498 bp, 6 predicted proteins | sample PopdelMetagenome_13_FD_206181 | JGI IMG/M metagenome (GOLD analysis project Ga0325411, IMG submission 206181) | Populus deltoides microbial communities from Bellville, Georgia, United States - Xylem-PdIQD-R4 | ecosystem: Host-associated > Plants > Phyllosphere > Stem > Wood/Secondary xylem... | reverse complement strand
TCTTTCTTTATTTAGGAATGCATGAATGGGGAGTTTGTGAGGGTGGGTCCTAACCCGAAGTTTGCACCTGTGGCTGGATACCATTGGTAAGTCGATGCTTGTTTGTCATTGTAAATGAAAATGAAGTGGTTGTTCAGTTGAACATTTGTTCTAAATCCTTTTTTGGCTGCTTGTGCAGGTTTGATGGAGACGGGTATGTTGCACTAATACATTGCTGATTTTGGTTTTTCCTCTACTCCTCTCTGCATATATATATAGAGAGACACACACACACACACACACATGAACGTTCCAGTTCATATGATGTGATGGTTTTTGTTCACCTAACATCTTATGTTCTGTGTCCAAATGCTCTTTATAATGTTAAGCCCAATCAATCAAATGCATGCCTGTTCCATAATTTTCTGGTAGCAGTGGACTGAATGAAGTGCCTGGTGTTTTCCTTTTTAAGGTTTTTTCTCTGTCCAGGCTTGTCGATAATAGTTTATCTAGTTTTACTTGGAATAGTTTCACTAGGATCACTCATGGATATGGTTGAATTTTATGTGCGTGTCTTGTCATGAAACATTGAAGTTGTTAGAGTCAACGTTCAGAGAATATCAAGCTTAATCGAGTCACTCACCTAAAGTGAGCATTGCATCTTTTTTATTCGTAATTGCTCCATTTATGTTTGTTTAACAGATACATATAAGTTATGCCAATTCGATCTGGTAGGTAAATATTGGAAATGGATACAGAGTATATTCAAACATAAGCATCACAATAATATTGAACTAAAAAATTCTGCACAACCTTAGAAATAATTACAGGAGTCTCTTTAGGCAGGACACGCAGGCAAAATTTTGCATTTGAGAACAAAGTACTCATTTACCAGAGAGTTTGATTCATTCATGATGGTTTGCAAGTATATTTATCTTCTTCTGATGCATATACAAGAAAGAAAAAAAAAAGGTTTTCTATGCAAGAACTCTTCACAGAGCCTGATCGCCGTTCCTGTCACGGACGCATCAACTTATAGTGCAACAATTATTTGAAGATGGTTATATATGGTAGATCTGTTGTGTGTGATTTTGGAGCCGACTATTGGAATTTCCATGCATAAACATAATGTCCTTGTGTAAAAATTCATGATATTCTGTTTTCTTTTGCATTATATGTATGTGGTTATTCCAATTTCCTCTAGGAACCTTTTCTTCCTTTATAAATGTTTATATTCCGAGTGTTATGTGTTGCTTTCATTCCATCAGGATTATTGTTATCTCTTACCAAGTCAATAATGTCTTTAAATATGTTAATTTATTTTGTCAAATGAATTTATAGAATGATTCATGGCATGCGTATTAAAGATGGAAAGGCAGCATATGTCCGTCGATTTGTAAGGACATCACGACTTAAACAAGAAGAGTTTTTCGGAGGTGCCAAGTTTATGAAGGTACAGTCCTAAACCACCTGAAAAGGGTTTCATTTAACATGGAATTATTTTGTGACATTTCTGGGGAGTTTACTTACTAAGCTACGATGTTCTCATTATCCAACTATAAAAATTCAAATATCTGTTGTGATATTAAGGAGAATGATTTCAGACGTGTAACAGTAAGGATGTGGAAGTATGTGATGCCCTGCCTGTTCTCTGAGTAACATGTTAATCGTTACATAAATATTGCGAGTAATGCCCCATCTGCCGCAATCGGAGTTCTCTAACAGTATTCTTGTTTATAAATTCCGGTTTTGTCTCTATACGCTTTAAGTATAAGAAATAGCCGAGTTTATATTTCTTTGACCAGTCTAAAAGAAATAGGTCTTCTTTAATTAAGCACCATGCTCTCAGGTTTTCTTTTAAACACAATTCAGTCCCATTCAACCAACTAAAACTTTGACTGGGAAGAATCTCCAATTAAAGGGGTTGATATTTGATGAATTTACTCTAAAGAAAGCTACATGGCTGGATGGAACACTCACCTATGGAGTGTGACCTACACATGCGATTATATGATTTTTTTCCTTTGCCTTGTCTTTATACTTAAGATAGTAATTTGGCTATATTCATTTATGAATCATTCCTGGGAAACAGCAGGTTTGAATTTTATAAGATACATATTGTATTCTCGCTGCAAAGTTAGGAGCCTTGAGTTAAATTTGAATCTTTAACATTACTTGATGCTCTCAGGCTTGAATAGTCTCATACCTCTTGTTGTTTTGCTCGGCAATCAAGAGTATATGAACCATTTGCTGCATATTTTCATTGAATAATTGTCTTTCATTGGCAGATTGGAGACCTCAAGGGGCTGTTTGGATTACTTATGGTTAATATGCAAATACTTCGACTGAAATCAAAAGTATTGGACAACTCATATGGAATTGGGACCGGTAAGTTGGGTTTTTTTTGGCTGGCTATGAAGTTTGGTCCAGAGATGCCATTATACATATCAAACACCCTCATAAAATTGAGTGTTAGAAGAAACTTATTGTCTGCAATCCTCTTCCAGGCAATACAAATCTCATTTATCACAATGGAAAACTTTTAGCACTTCAAGAGGCTGATAAACCCTGTAAGCTCATCTTCTCTCTCTAATTTACTTCTGTGAAGATCATAGAATTTCCCGAGTGAGAAAGCTGTGCGGTGCTCTTTTGCTGTCCTTTTGTGGAGAACTGGAGTGATGCCCTTTGAATCTTGCAGATGTAGTTAAAGTTATGGAAGATGGAGACCTGCAAACTCTTGGCCTGTTGGATTACGACAAAAGACTAAAACATTCTTTCACTGCTCATCCAAAGGTGGATCCATTCACTGGTAATGTCCAACTGCGTGAAAAGAAATTTAGCAACTAGTTTTACTGAAGTGGAGCACTGACATTAAAAAATCCCTTCTTGCAGGAGAGATGTTTACCTTTGGGTATTCACATGAACCACCATATGTGACATACAGAGTTATTTCAAAGGATGGTGTCATGCATGACCCTGTACCAATAACAATATCAGACCCCATCATGATGCATGACTTTGCAATTACAGAGAACTATGCAGTTTTTTTGGATCTTCCTTTGTACTTCCGACCAAAGGTACAATATCTCAGTTATTGCAGTTTGTGGACACAGTTCATAATACTTACAAAACAAATGAATGAACGGTTTACAAGGTTCAGCATGATACATCACGCATGCATATGAGTATGTCTTTGATGAGTATCTATGGAAGTGAAAGGTAAATATGAACTTGACATTTAAAGGTTCTTATTTTACGTTTTCTGCTTGTATACTACATTTCTCCTAAGAAACAACAGTCTAGGGGGGGGGGGGGGTGATGGGGAGTGTCAACTCATAAAATTAAATTCATGATCAGAATCTGGAAAACAGGAATCATTGATTTTGAGATTGTGAATTATTTGACTGCTTTGCCAGCATATACGTGTATATTTTTACGCAATCCAATCAGGTAAAGTTTCTTCGATCCTCAATTTAAAGATAAATTGCTTTAAATCATTATTAAAAGACTTGGCATGGCCGGCGGGTCAATCCAGAGCCTAACCCATACTGGGTCAATGGAAAAGCACTTGTTTTTTTAGTTTTTTTTTTTTTTTTACCGATATGACATGTTTTAGTTTTTTTAAAAATAAAAGTCAAAGCACTCTGGTCAGTTCCCCTAGCCCGCAACTCCAACTTAGACCTAGGCCGGGCTGGGTCTTTAAATATGTTCTAAATAGAAGGAATATCAGGCCAGTAATTTCAGAAAAAAAACTGAACAAGTGAAGTTCCATGTGTTAGTTTCTGTTAATTGTAACCTAGTCTAAGCAAAAGCACTACATAATGCTATGCATGGGTTAATTATAAAATGCCTTTCAAATCTCGTCCAACCATAAGAAAGTTTGGTTGTTTTCTGCAAACTTTTATTCTAAGTTCTCAACCAAATATGCAAGAATACCAGTTTCTTTTACTGTCGGTTTGCTTTTCACTTTCTCCCAGATTTTAATTCTAACAGAACTTTCTGGACAGCTAAAAGCATCCTTATGTAACTTGCATGAAAAGTCACTTTGGTTGAGTTTTTGTACTAGATTTCATTCATGGTATGGAATGTAAAGAAACAATGAACCTTAAATATTTTCCTTGACAACTTTTCAGGAAATGGTGAAAGATAAGAAGTTCATATTCACATTTGATGCAACAAAAACAGCTCGTTTTGGTGTCCTTCCACGATATGCTAAGGATGACCTCTTAATCAAATGGTTTGAGCTTCCAAATTGCTTCATATTCCACAACGGTGAGCTCCTTTCTTTCACATGTTTTAAATTCCAAAAACATTAGCCTCCTGAGTTGATAAGTATGTAATATGAACACACTTATCCAGCAAGTCTTTAGGTTATTGTGCTTTACCTAGTTTTTATCACTGGCTAGGAATTTGATCATTTGTGTCTTTAGCTTACATCAAGCTTCATTGTCTGATTTGCTGGGACTACCTAGCCAAATCTTCTTGTCAATTAAATTCAATCAACATAGAGGCATCCTTAACATGCGTAATGTTGACAATCAAATTTAGAAGACATAAATTAATAAGTTGAAGCGATGTACACAAGTATATAAAAACTGCAGTGAACTGTCTTTTAGGTTCCTCTTTAACCTTGAAAAGTCTTTGGGATGTCAGATACATGTTCCTAAATTTATAGTCTGGCTTCTCTTCAGATATGTGTACTGTGAAAAAGGTGAATTTATTTTTGGAAGTGAAATTATCCGTTGTCATATGTCGCTGATATATATTAGTGGAATTTCAAATATACAAAGGCTTTTTTTGGCTAATGAATAAGACACTCCATTTTTTCTTGTCTTCATGAGTCCGTTCTAACTTTATTTGTTGGCTTATGCTAGCCAATGCCTGGGAGGAGGAGGATGAAATTGTTTTAATCACCTGCCGCCTTCAAAATCCAGATTTGGACATGGTTAATGGGGCTGTCAAAGAAAAGCTTGAGAATTTCACAAATGAACTGTAGGAGAAATATGAAATATTGCTGTGAAATTTTTAGGAGTTTGATTTTGAAGTGTTTCTGATAGCCTTTTTTTCTTTCTGAGCAGGTATGAGATGAGATTCAATATGAAAACTGGTGTAGCTTCACAAAAGAAACTATCAGAATCTGCTGTTGATTTTCCCAGGGTGAATGAGAGTTACACTGGCAGGTTTACATCTACTCTGTGCAACATTTTTGTCAATGAAGTGCTATTCTTTGGTTTGAGTACATTTTACTGTTTCATATTTTACATGTGGTGTTGAGTGAATCAAGTCCTTTTCCTATCATTTTTATCTAATGATTGTCTTGTGTGAATTTAGGAAACAAAGATATGTATACGGAACCCTTTTGGACAACATTGCAAAGGTCACAGGGATTGTCAAATTTGATCTACATTCAGAGCCTGAGTCAGGAAAAGGAAAGATTGAAGTTGGAGGAAACGTCAAAGGCATCTTTGACCTTGGTCCTGGTAGATTTGGTTCAGAGGCTGTCTTTATCCCTCGTGAGCCAGGCACCACTTCCGAGGAAGATGATGGCTACCTGATATTCTTTGCACATGATGAAAATACTGGGTAATTGCTTCCCTTTTAACTAAAGCTTCCTTCTTACCTCAATTTGTAAATCTGTCAACGATTATTGCTTTATCTTTTTAATTCCATCCAAGGATCCAACTTAATAAGTGGGTTTGACTGCTCCACTAAGGAAGATCTGGCTTTCACTTTCCCTTTGACTTTTCCGTTTCTGTTATTCTTTCTGAGGGACATAAGGACGAGGTGGTATGCAGGTTCATTTAAGGTTTAAACTTAATTCATGGTTTATTTAGAAATTAACTTTCCATCTTTAATATGCAGAAAATCATCAGTGAATGTAATTGATGCAAAAACAATGTCAGCCAATCCTGTTGCAGTTGTTGAGTTACCACACAGAGTTCCATATGGGTTCCATGCCTTCTTTGTTTCAGAGGTGAGCGTAATCTTGGTTGCTTCCGGACTTTGTTTAATTTGAATCCTCCATACTCGATTCATTTCTGAACTTCCTTGCACTGGAAGTTGTTTTCGATGAGAGATAGGAAGGATTTCCAGGGAGTTGTGGAGTGATGCCATAAAAATTTTAAGTTTTTTTTTCTTTGCCCATTGAGAAATCAATCAACTAAAGCTAGGAAGCACCAAAGAGTTAATGAACAAATAACAACCAACAGGTATTGATTGGATTCGTAAGATGCGGAGATTGAGTCGACCATCTTGGATACCAAGCAATGAAACAAGTATCTGGGTAGCTACTTTTTTATTTTCTGTGCTGTGATTCTAACCATACTTCATCACATGTTGAACAGGAACAACTTCAAGAACAGGAAAAACTGTAATTGCGTAGCAGAGTGTCTAGACAACCATTTCGGCATGAGATGGCATACCATTTGTCAAACGAAGAACCAGAAGCAAAGTAATTTACATTTTTCGTTACCTCTTACGCTGCAGTTTATTCTTGTATTCACTGCAAACCTTTAAACTATAAAAGCAAAATAAGAATAATTCTGCACTCTTACATTCTGATACAACAATTACAAAAACACGTGCGCAAATACAATCCATGACAGGAGTTACCACTGTTCTAGTTCTATTCGAACCCAGTTACCCAGAGTAATTTGTCCTAAATTGAACTAGAGAATACCCTTTTCTTTGCAGCATTGAATGGCTCCATCAAACATTTCGTCAAGTCCATACCTAAATTTGAAACCAGAATGCAGTAGTTTCTTTGAGGGCACACCAGGGATTTTAAAGCCTACGACATGTTAGAGAATAATATAAATCATATATTGGAACTTTACCTAATAGCTTAAGCTTTTAGGTTAAGATGGTTTTTTAATATGTTATTAGAGCCTTGATGACCAAGCGGTCATGAGTTCGAATCTCACCATCCCCATTTATTTGATAAAAATTATACACAAGGTAATATGGACCTGTGCAAATTTCAAGCCCAAAAGGGCTTTCACTTGAGGGGGGTGTGTTAGAGAGTAATATAAATCATATATTGGAACCTTACCTAATAGCTTAAGCTTTTGGTTTAAAATGGTTCTTTAACACAACATCCTTTAAATATCTGCCTAAAAAGAAACATGAGCACTTGGTTAATTTTTAATTTTGAAGATTAAATGAAGAATTTTGCAGAAAAGAATAGAGATTACCAACTCTAATGTTGGTATTGAGTGCTCAGGGTACTTGGCACAAGAATTTTAGACATCTCTTCAATTGTCTTCAATTGTTATTATTTCTGAAGAACAAATTTATCTCCCTTTTGCTTCAGGATATTCAAGGATGAAAATATGTGCCCTAGCCACATCATCAATGTGTACCATAGATGTGTTGATGACTAATTCATTCTGTTTATAATCACCTGAAATGATGTCCGTTAGATCAACAGCTTTCAGAATATCATAAAAGAAAAACTCATTTAATGTGCAAACCTTTAGATATCAAAATTTCAAGGATAATTAAGGAGTTATTTGTGAAACTTTAACCAAGGTCTAAGGTGCAAAAAGTGCGGAAATACAAGAACTAAAATTGTTCAAATCAAGGGTCAATTTGAGTTAAATTGAAAGTTTGATGAGAAATAGGAGTTAAATTGTATAATCTAGAAACCAAAGACTAATTTGAAAAAGACATGTAAATTAAAGGATCTTAATCAATGTTTCTAAGGATGCAATTGAAAATGGAAAGTTTTTGGGTCAATTAAGGGTGCATATGTTGAAATTAGAAGAAAAGGGACTATATTGAAATTTCCTAAAATATATTTGAAAACTCTAATTTTTAGGGTTTAGACAAATGACATGTCACTCAGGCTTTAATAAAGAGAATGAATGACATGTCGTTTAGTCATTGTGCCTTCTTCTTCTTTAGCCAAAAGGGTTGATTAGGAGGTCATTTTTAGACGAATAAAATCGGCATCTCCGATCATCTCAGAGGCTCTAATCAGCACCAATCAAACAAGAAAAACTTTCTTTACAAGGATAAAGCATCCTCATTAAATGTTTGTACCTCATTGAACATGATGAACTTGACAATATCTTGTCCTACTCAGTTCCTCTGCATTGGTAGATTCAAGATAATCGAGAGCCAACTTTCCAATCAATGAATGTGGAGTCTCAGACCTTCAAATCAAGTATGGTTTGTTCTCAATGGTAGATCTACATCCTTTCTATAAGATTCAAGTTCATAAATGGTGTGATTATGTCTTAATCTCTACAATGATCTCGATAAAATACCTAACCTAGTCAGCTATGATTGAAGAACAAATTCACCCATGAAAGAAAAGATTTCAAAGTGTTCCTCATGCTTGGATTCAATTTAAAAAAAAAAAGAAAGAAAAAGAGGAGACTAGACAGGTTTTGGAAGAGAAAGAATAAGAATCTTTCATAAAATCTCTTGGCAAAACCATTATTGTTTTGCAATTGCCTGTTTTGGTTTGCTTATAAAAGGATAGATGCTCTTAAGTAGAGGATTAAAGAAATAAAGAGAAAATAGATAGGTGAAACACAAAATGAAATCACTGAGAAAATAGAAAGGAAAGATAAAGAAAATTTTGAAAGAAGTACTTGAGTTATTGAGAGAAAACTCCAAAGAAACATTGTTCAAAATAAAGGAAAAAGAAAGGCACAGAAAATCAAGGATCAGAGGAGCTAGAAACTAAAGAAGCAAGAAACTACAAAAAAGAGGACATGAGGGACAGAAAAAACATTGCATTTACAAGGTGTGCACCTACCTTAGATGAGAGGTTTTAGCTTAATGGTCACACTCCCTTTTTTTTTTTTAATGCCTTTTAAACTTTTGTATGATTGTTTATTATTCGTACATTATATTTTAGTTGCTAATGCTTGTGTTTAAATGCATTTACTCATGTTTGAACTAATATGCATATGCACGTTTAAGATAGAATTTGATGCATAGTTTGTAGTTTTATGGCTGAAATTTGATGTTATTAATGTTGTTTAAGAGTTATTCCTGCATGTTTAGATGTCTAGTTTAATGGACAAATCTATTTTGATTCTTTTTGTTTCTTAACAAAATATAATTGTGTTGTTCTTGATGAAATATTAGGTTGATGAAGTTAAGTTCATGATAATGTCAGTCAAGAATAGATGTTGGAATCAATAAAACAATGTTTGTAATTAAGGATATGCCTTTTGATTTGTTTATGGATTGTTTGGCTAAATCATTGTTTTATGTTTCCATTTGCTTTCTTTTATGTTCATGAGAGTTTTGGTAGGTCAATACAAGTACATTTGAAGCAATTTTGATTGGTTTAAGGTTTGTTTCTGGATTTTTTAACTCAGTTTCTAGGTTTATGCATTTTCTAGGTTTTCCTAGAATTTCGGTTTGAATGTTCATAGCTGTTAAATTTGATTTATCATAAATAGTTATTTTAGCCTGCTTTATGTAATTCAATAAGATCTTAGACCTATATATAATGATTCTCTTCCATTGTTTTCTCCATTAATTACTTATCTTGGATCAATCGATGCTTAAAAATTTGAATGCCTAAGTTTGTGTTTTTGGTTATCAGGTTTGATTTCAAGCCATTCTTGATTTATTTTTTTTATCCAATGCATCATTATACTTTAATATTCCATACTTTGTGTTTTTGTGCCTTTGATTGGATATGATTTGACTTAAATTTGTAACTTAGTTTCTGGATTTTTTCCTAGTTCTTCATGTTTCTGGCAAGATTTAAACAAAAATCTTCTTTAATTTTCATTCTTGTAAATCTAAGGATGGGTCATGTTTTTAGGCATTTGGGCTTGGACAGGGAAGCCCATCCCACTTATGTGGGATGAGTCCATCAGTGTTAAAGCCATGTTTGGCTAATCTAAAGTTTTCAAAGGAAAAAATGTTGTTTTTTGTCCTTAAGACGAGTTTGTCAAACACGGTTTTAATGTAACTTTTAAGCATATAATTTTTAGTCGAGGGCGTGTTTGACAAACACTCTATACTGATTCTTTTCTAGCATTTTTTCATTTTATTTTTTAATGTTTTCTGAACACAACCCTTGTTTTTTTTTAATTAATTCAATTTTATGACTTCAAGGGATTTAATTTGCAATAATTTTTTTTATGTCTCTCGTATTTTGCTTTTTATTATTTAATATTTGGAACTATAACATATACGCGAGGTGTTTTTTAATATTAAATAAACATGTTTTCTTTCATAAAAACAACAAATTTTTATTTAAAAAAATGCATTTAAATATTTTTATTATATATGACCAAGTCTTTAAAGTAAAATAAATAAATAAATAATACAATTCATGATTTTAGCATTCCTTGAAAGTACAAAAAAAATCAAAAAATAGTTATATATTTTTGCATGTATTTTTGGATTTTACAATAAGATTATGTTATGCTTTGAGTGAGAAAATAACTATTACGATGAGAAACTGAAACAAAAGTCAAGGGATTGTTTGCCTTTAAAGTTGTATATGTGGCACAATATAAGGTTTAAGAATGAAAAATATCATTTATGCTTTTTTATTTTAAAATCCGTGTTGCAATTTCAAAGACAAACACACACTAAAAAAGATGTGAGTGTTATAATATTGGTAATAATAATAAAAGAACTTGAAAAGGTAATGCTTGCTTTCTTAGTTTTAAAAAGTTAAACTAAAATGAAATTGTTTTATAATATTCCATCAATTTTACTATCCATACATATTAAAGAAATAGAGATTTGACTCAACACATCGTATCATTAATAAGAATTCATTGAGGAGGGGAAATCATTTTTCTCTCCATATAAATCACTATTTATTAGAATAATACTTTTTTTTTCAATTTTGTTTTGTTTTGTTTTATTTTTCAATTTCATCATTCAACATTAGATTTATTAGTAATCGAGCTTCATAATTTATTTTGGCTTGCATTCTATAAGGTTATTCTAATCTCATAATCTGAGTTGCATGATTTTACAGGTTAACTTAGTTGACTCGGGTGTTTTTGGGTTTTTTTTGTAATTGATTTTTTTTTCAATTTCACCCTTCAATATTTGAGTTGATTGAGAATTAAGTTTCATAATTTGTTTGGTTTGCTTTCTATGAGGTTATATCAGTCTCATGATCTGAGTCAAGGGTTTTGAATGTTAAATTGGGTTGACTCTGATTTTTTTATTCTTTTTATTATTTTTTTTGTTTGATTTCATTATTCAATGTTGGATTGACTATGAATTGAGCTTTATAATTTGTTTTGATTTATTTTCTAGTGAGTTATCTCGGTCTTATAATCTAGGTTTGACAGGTTAACCTAAATTGACTCGGGGTTTTTTTATTGTTTTTTTAATTGATTTTTTTCGATTTCATTCCACATTGGATTGATTGGGAATTGAGCTTCAATATGTGTTTTGATTTTCATTCTACAAGGTTATCATGATCGTGAATTTTATATGTTAACTTGGGTTGATCTGTTCGATCCAATATGTTGTTTTCTCAATATTTTAAAATAAAAATGTCTTTTTAAGATTTGTTTTAGTAAAAAAATATTTTTTTTTGTCCAGGTTGTCTTTAGACTTACCAAGTTACCAGGTCATATCAGATCAATATCTACACAATTTATTTTTTTTGTTTCCTAAAAATAGTCAGCAAATTGATTGTTTTTGTAAAGCACACAACTATTATAAAAAATAAAAGTAAAGAAGGAACAATAATAAAAATATTACATAATATTTTTAATAAAAAAATTATTTTTCTAACAAACATATAGTTTTTTTGGTAAATAGAATTATTGAATAATTTAATTAATATTGTTGTGAGCTAATATATTTTGAATAAAATAATTAAGAGTAGTTAATTTTAGAATATTTAATGTTATTTTGATCTTTTAAATAAAAATATGTTTTTTTTCCATCTGAAAGGTGTTAATTACACCTCATAATTTTTTTTAGGGTGAAGTGAATAAGCTTTTAAAATAAAATAATAAAAGTTAAAAAAAGGAGTTCAACAAGCTTCAATAATCCTCCTCCTGCATAATATGAGTGTGTGTATATGCACAATGTTTTTCACGTTCAAAAAAATATTGATCATACCATCGTTATAGTTCCTTCATTATATTGCGACCAACAACCTCGTTAAAACTAAAGCTACAACTAAAGCTAAAAGTACAAGATTATATTTGGAAACGCGGTTGTAGCTGTGTTTTTAAAAATTTTAAAATTTTTTTTATTAAAATTGAATATGGTTTGTATGTTTTGGATCGTTTTGATGTGCTGATGTCAAAAATAATTTTTAAAAAATAAAAAAACATCATTGGCATGTATTTTGGCACGAAAAGTTATTTGAAAAGTACCCGCAACCACGCTGTCAAACACGCTCTAACAAAATCTAAAAAATATCACTTTAAAATTATGCACCAAGATTAAAACAGTGAACTAAGTTAATTTAATTTTTTTAAAATTATTTTTTTAATGTTATTATTTGATATTAAATTATTAAACCTTGTATTTTATAAATTTTTTATTTTTTTTAATAAA
>Ga0325411_1006814_pt1 | contig 12501 bp, 4 predicted proteins | sample PopdelMetagenome_13_FD_206181 | JGI IMG/M metagenome (GOLD analysis project Ga0325411, IMG submission 206181) | Populus deltoides microbial communities from Bellville, Georgia, United States - Xylem-PdIQD-R4 | ecosystem: Host-associated > Plants > Phyllosphere > Stem > Wood/Secondary xylem... | reverse complement strand
ATCCAACCAGATCTTCCCTTTGTTCTTACTACCATTTTCGTATTGCTTCAATATTGAGAGGAAAATGGCGGCCAACCCCATTAATTAGAAATCTTCATCGCATTTAATTCTTGGTAAGACAAGAGAACTCTAACTCTTGACACATCCCAAGCTAGCTAGCTGTTTATTAATGTCTTTGTCATGCTATTTTTTTCTTTCATAGTTGTCGAACTTCACTTATAGCATAATTTGAAAAGATGTTGAGGTTATTGGATTTTCAAATCAATTTGAATCTATATATATTTTTATTCAAAATAATATATATTTTTAATTTAATCAAGTTTGTTTAAGTTTATTGGGTCATAAATTAATCTACCAGATCACCTGAATTTGATCGATCAATATTAAAATAAGGTTTCAATTCGCAAAATTTACCAAAAAAATCAATCAGTAAAATCAAATAGGAGTTTAATAAAAATGATTTATTTCATGACCAACGAAACCAGTCACGTACAAGGAGAATGTTCCTTTGTTTTTCAATTTGACTAAAGATGCGTACGTGATCAAGAACATGGCCTGCCTCTCTAGCTCGCTCCCTCCCTGTATTTCTATCTCTATCTTGCATTCCAGTTTGAAGCATAGGATGCCATGTTAGCTAGAGCCTTGAATGCTCCTATCTACCAAAGATCTTATTCAGTATAAAAAATGGGAAAGATCGGGTTGGGTTTAACAAATACCAAACCCCATAATATAGTACTGATGAATCTTTCCACGCACGTGAAGTGTCTCCCCTCGCCACTCTGCCTGCTTTCACCGCTAGCTAGCTAATCGCCAAGTCTTGAAAAGGTTAATTATATCCACAACTCTATGCGAAAGCAACATGTTGCTTGACTTTGACCTAATATTATTTGTTAATTGCTACTACAATATTTTACATAATTATAAATGTTTTATTTTTCTTCAAATTGGGTTATAATATATAAGAATATGGTTAGTATTTTAAAAAATTATATCACATGGCGTACATGCATTCTTTCTTCATCTATATTTTACTTTGAAAAAAATACTAAAAAAACCCAATATTGAATTTAACTATATCTTTTATTGAACCTTCAGCTATATATATATATATATATATATTGACCCTCTGGATATATTTATTCAATGATCCACCCACCTTTCGAACTCTGGCTTCACGTGGATTTATGTTAACAAATACGTACATAGGATTTGAGTTAATTGTTTCCCATATAAATATTTCACCACTCCTCGATGATTATCGATAAACGTGCAATGATTTTACCATGATTGTGCAAAACCCTATGTGTGTAACCCTAGGTCAATGAATTGGAGGTCCAATTCTTGCAGGTTACAGTGAGGAAACCAAAGAGAAAAACATTCCAAATCTTTGCTGATCAGTTAATAACCGCACTTTATTCCTTGTGTCAAATGTTGCTTAAGAATTTTAACCTTTTCTTACTTTTCTTTGTCTTTTTTATAATTTTTTAATGTCCCCGGCCCGGCCTTTGAAGAAGAAGAGTTCTTAATAAGCCTTCTCTTATATATGCCTGATCATTTCTAACTCCTTATAGAGGAAATTAATAACAAAGAAGTCAGTGAAGAAAGAAGCATGCAGAGGAGGGAGGGATCAGCAGTTCATGCTAATTTTCTGACTGCATTACAAGGCATAGGTGATTTATTTTTAACCACTATTTAGTATTTATTGCCCTTTTCTGCTATAATAAGATGGTAATTAATATATTTATCAAAAAAAAAAAAAACTGTGACACTGATTAATATACGTTTTTTTTTTTTAAGTGTCAGATTGGAATGCTTTTGGAACAGCATTCATACTCCAAAACTATTTATCTGTTGAACTTTAAACATGTTATTCATGTATGCTCAGACTAAAGCAGTAATAAATTATCTTCTTTGTTGTACTATTCAAGCTCTGTATCACTCTTCTCAAAGCCAGCCTCAAGTGTGTACTCATCTCTGAAAATCTGAAAATATAAATGTAATTATTTTTTAAAGTGTTTTTTAATTAGAAATATATTAAAATAATATTTTTTATATTTTTAAAAAATTATTTTTTACATTAATGCATCAAAATAATCTAAAAAAATCAAAAAAATATTAATTTAAAGTAAAAAAAATAAATTAAATTAAATTTAAATTTTTTCAAAAAATACTTTTAAAATTTAAAAACAAACACGGCCTAGTCCCAAACCAAATCTTAAAAATTTCACCATAATTAAATTTGATTGATTTGATGGGTCAATATAAAATCATTTATTTAATTATTTTTTAAAAAATAAATAACTCAGACTAATCCACACACCTGTGAACCAAATATCAAATCATATTATATTTAATTATAACTATATGCTATAGTTCACGTTATCTTCTTTGTTGTACTATTCAAGCTCTGTATCACTCTTCTCAAAGCCAGCCCCAAGAGTCTACTCATCTCTGAAATATGATTGTTGTTATTTTTTAATTGGAAATATATTAAAATAATATTTTTTTTTATATCTTTAAAAAATTATTTTTGACATCAATGCATCAAAATGATCTAAAAAAACTAAAAAAATATTAATTTAAAGTAGAGAAAAAAATAAATTTAATTTTTTTTAAAAACGCTTTTGAAATTTAAAAACAAACACGATGTAGTCCCAAACCAAATTTTAAAAATTTCAATCATAATTAAATTTGATAGATTTGATGGGTCAATATAAAATCATTTATTTAATTATTTTTTAAAAAATAAATAACGACTAATCCACACACTTGTGAACCGAATATCAAATCATATTATATTTATATGCTATAGTTCACGTGAGAAGCAAACTCGTTAATTATCATCACCAGTGAGCGTTGAAAGATGTGATTAACCATAGGATACCAAGATGATTGGAAGTAGAAAAAAACTTAGGCAATTAAACAATAATGCAATTGTGTAGTTGTGTTGATTTGCTTGCATACTTGAAATTAATGGGTCATACTCCAGCTGTTCCAAGTGCAATCTTGCTATGGTTCACATGGTCCTAATTAAGCATCTTATTGATAGGATTTTCTAAAAAAAGAAAAAAATATAATTTACGGAGGAGGGATATCATATTTTACCACATTTTTGTGTAGGGACAAAATATATGGTTCCCAAATTAGTTCTTGGAGCCTCCTCCTCTTCTTCTTCTTCTTTTCTCAAGAGAATTACCCAAATACATAAATGAATTTGGTCTAAAATTATCAAAAGTAAGCCTCGATTACTAATTTCCAGCCCAGAAATTAAAAAGAGATAAAGGAAGTCCTTAACAATTAATTTAGTAGAGACGCTCAAATTAATAGCAGTGAAGGAAGATCCCACTCCTCCGTTGAAGTTGTTGAAAAGATGAAAGGATTTATTAACTAAAAATAAAAGATATTAATTGAATCTATCTAATAACAAGACCTTAAAGATGACTGTAAAACAGTACTACTGACCATTCATGGATTGGTATTTATCTTCCTAACTTCCCGTAAGTCTCAAGTAATTAAACAACAGCGATCGAGGTACCAACTATGGCATGAAGATACTCAACTCTAAATCAAGTTTTAACTGTTCCCTGCATATTTTTCCCTTCTTTCTGTGGAGACATGGCCATTAAAAACAATAAAATTGGTAGCTAGGTGAAAACGTTTGCCATTAATATGATTTAACTCTGATCTTGAGGCATTCATGACTCAAGTGAAACGGGAGTTGGTTTGCACTTAATTTATATTATCATTTTAAGTTTAAATTTACTTGAAGTTGCCAGGAATATTAATTTTATTATAATGAATACAATATACAGTCCAAATTTAATTAATTATCTCAAACTCTAACAGGCATATATATTCCCAGTGAGGAAAAGTTACTTATTCAACAGCACCATGATTGTTTGAAAAAACATAGATGGTGAGATTATAATCTCTATTAATTTTATCCAAAATTAAATCAAAGTTATTAAATCTAGTCTAAAACCCGGTCATATATTAAGCAATTTAATCTAGATTAATCAAAATAATTTTGTTTTTTAAATTAAATTACCTTTTCTCTCTCAAAAAACTCGAGTTAGGTTCCGGACCGGGCAGAGGAATTTAACAATGCTGCTCAAAACAACCAACATTTTCATGCTTCGTCAAAATTAATTTGAAAAGGGCAGTCTACAGTAAATAAAAATCAACTGGCAGTAACGTGCGTAAAGAAAACAAAAATAATTTTGACAGGCCTTGTCAGGGAAATGGAAGTAAAAGCTTTTGTTTAATTAGTTCATCACGAAGTGTTTAAATATTTATTTTTTTGGTGGGATAGGACGGGAATCATTTAGCTTCAGAGTAAATGGACATGAAGTTTATACGACAGTGTCTGCTGACCTACCAAAATAAGTACATAATATTATTATATATTATACAATAAGAAATACCTGTAATCTCTCTATATATAATATAAGAGCTGGTGGATATATAGGCATAATTAAGGACTTAATCAAGGTGGGTAGTGGGTATTCAATTTTGTGATGCAAGAAAAGGTCCGAAATACATAGTAAAGAAAGGACCACAGCATCAGAAAATCTGTCAACAAAGGCATTGAAACGTCAGAAAATTTGTTCTCGACTCCTTCAGAACGTGCATACGGTCAAGTTCTGGTTTGCATCAATAATACACACACACACACACACACACACCATATATATGCATGCAATGGAGGTTAATTAACAAGCCCGAGCTAATTAGTTCTCATTGTAAAATTATGGTGAAATTCATTATTTCTATCTTTTGTTTTCATCAATTTATTAAAAACAAATCCCTCTGTTATTTCTTTGATCAATTTAGCTTCTGTAATTTTTTATTTCATTTAATTGAGTACAATTTACTGAATCGAAAGAGGGATATTGTTAAAAAAAAAAAAGTGTGTGGATGGCTGAGGTGAATGATGGTATTAAAAGAAATGAAAGGAATGTTGATGATGATGATTTAAATAGTGAAAAAAGACTACTCAATTGATTGAGATAAATTTTTAATTTTGACAAATTATACTTAATTGGTTGAAATCTAAAATACAGGACTTCATTAGACTAAGAATATGTTTGAGAACGCGGTGCAAACCGCGTTTCCAGAAAATTTATTTTTTTTGCTAAAATTTAATATGTTTTGTATATTTTGGATTGTTTTGATGTGCTGATATTAAAAATAATTTTTAAAAAATAAAAAAAATCATTGACATGCATTTCGACACGAAAAGTTATTTGAAAAACAACCGTAACCACATTTTAGTTCTAAATCGGTAGGAGAGGGGGGTGATGAGAATATAAAATATTTTCTAATAATGAGCGAGCTTAAAATTATTGGTCGATCCTGCATGATTTGTGTCAATGAAGATATTAGCACATCTATGAGATAAATTTCTTTCATGTAACCCTAGGAATAAGTTTTGTGATTAAAAAATGTTCTCTCTCTGTTAACCTTTTGGAATTCAAAACTCAAAGTTAATAACTAGCGTAATTTAAGCACTTTTAAAATTATTTAAAATATATATATTTTTAATTAATTAACACATAAATTATCCAGATAATATCCTTAATCATGTAGCAAGTGAGTTAATAGGGCATATAATAATTAAATGGTAAAGAGTTAACTGAAAAGATAAGATATTACTTATTCTAATCTTATCACTTATATATTTTAATTTATATATAAATACGGTTGAATGGGAATTTTAAGCTAGCAAGCTCTTTTTTTTTTTGTTAATTAGGTTTGGTTTTTAATTGAAAATTAATTCATTTACAGATAAGATCCCCCGCGCGCGCGCGTGTGTATATATATATATATATAACTCTCTATATAATAGAATAAATTAAGGGAGTACTGGCTGATTAATTGATCGAAACTTCAAAGCCTGAAATCATTTATTGTAATGTCGAGTACAATAGTAGGTGACTCCATCAGGTGATGAGTAACTCAAGATGCAGCGCTGCAACTGTGATCACTAAGATTCACATGGGAGTTTTTAGTGCTGCTGCTGCAAATCTTGACATGTATCAAATTATTTTTACACCAATTTTTTGTTCATTGAAATGCGAAGAAAATTATTTTCCTTGATATATTTTGTTGATTTAATTTGGTGCTTGAAGAAAGAGAAGAGTGATCTCATTTAAAAGATACAAAAATTTAGGTTAAGTAAAGAGAATTAATTAAGTTGTTATGGCGTCGACAAGCATAAAATATAATAATTCACATATATATTATATATATGGTATAGAAAAAAAATCTTATCCATGATAGATTTTTTTGGTATAATTAATGTAATACTGAATATATACTATGGTAGCACTAGTGGAGTTTAAGCCTAATCATACACAACCTCACCAAAAAAAACATATTATATATATATGGTAGGCAATATGTTTTATATGTTATAATCCAAAATTTAGAGGGAAGCTTTCAGGAAGAAAAAAATAATAATATGAGTGTGAATGGTTATCTTCACGTACGCTCCATGACTGCGGGAAGAAACTGAATTAATCTTTGATTAGATCGAAGAATTCCCTTATCATTAAGGGAAAACAAATAAGATACAGTAATTTACGTTGAAAGTTTGGAAAATAAAACGGTCCAACAAAAATATTTTGCAATGTTCAGGACAAGGTTGCTAATAAAAATAATTCTCAAGCTATATAATAATAATAATAATAATTTATTACTATTTCGAAGAAGAAAAGATAAAAACACTAAAAGAAATACATCTCCTGATGTTTTTTATTTTAAAAATATAATTTAAAATTATTATAAAAATAAATTTGTTTAATTATTTCTCTATTTTTATCTGTTCCGATCGAGATTCATGTTTATGGTTGATGAGATAATTAAAAAAAGAAAAGAAGAAGCAATGTGACTGCCATCCTAATTATACAGCTCCTCGAATGCTTTAGGAAATTTTGTGCACAAAAATCCAATTTAATAAATTATAATAAGAGAACATATCTTTTATTGTCTTATACCGAAAAAAGACGAGCAAAAATAGAAACACACAACCAACAACCTCTCTTAATTCTCTCTCACTATCCTGTTATAATGCACACCTCCTCTTATTGATTAATTCCCTCCATTTCCATGTAGTAACCCTCCACTCCCTCCTGTCAAAACAACCATGTCTAGCGATCAAGAACTCTTCCAAAACTTGCCAAAACTTGGATTGAAAGTGGTAGAGACGACTCGTAATGATGATGGTGAAGATGATGGCTGTGAGCAATATGAGTGCTGCACTCCAACATCAGCTCAACACAGGATTCCCGCCTTGTTAACCTGTCCACCAGCACCAAAGAAACCACCAAGAAGTCCAGATTCATGCAAGAGGAAACTGTCAAATCTGCACTTTTTTGAGGTTATGAACCGTGAAGAGGTGGACTTGTTTTTTAGGTCAAGCAAGAAGGTTGGTTTCGCCTCTGGGGTGGTCGCCTAAACCAGTGATTCTTGCTGCTATAAACGTGACGTGATGATACATATATGTCCCACTTTTCTTTTCTTTAATCTTGTCTCTCCTTTGATTTTTATCTTTGGTGTCCTAAAACTGGCATGGATGCGTTATGATTGTACGTAATTACACGTTCATGTTCCACGTCTTGTGATGGGTCTGAGATTTTTAATGGATTGTTGATCTAAATAATAAATATTTGGTACTATATTTTTGAGTGATCTTACAACATTTTTAGAGTTTTGATAATCAAAACAAAGTGTTGTCAAGATATTATATAAATCATGAGTGATTTAAAAATTTTATTCCGTGTTTCTTAGGGTTAAATGGAGTACTATAATAGGAAAATAACGGAAAACAAGATTAACCAATTTTTTAGAAAGTCAATAAAATTTTTAAACTTAATTTTTCTTAATCATAGATGGTCTTTTATAATATTAATATTGTATTAAAGATAAAATACTCCTTTAAAAGCTTAAAAGAGTGTGTGCTTATATATATAATTAATAAGTAACTAGCGCTATAAGTGAAAATTATAGTATGCTTTTTTATATTAAAAAAGTATATGTTTATCAAATTTAATTGAGTTATTAAAAGTCAAAAAATCAAAACTCTGACATTAATGCTTAATGCTAGATAACCATGCAACGTGCATAGCATAGTAATACTTTGTTGATAAATTATAGCTTAATTAATAATAATATCTCTTTTTTTAAAAGAAATTTCGAATCTCTTTTTAATATATATATAATAGTTATATTCCTTAGCAGCACCACCAAGTTCATTCTTAAATCCTTAACCACGGTTTTGTGTTTTGTATTTTTTTTTTTAAATATATATATATATATATATATATATATATAGCATGCGTTTGTCATGGGAAAGATGGCTTTTAGGTTAAAAATAAAAAGTTTTATTAGACACATGATGGCCCTCTATCTTGGAGCTTAAGTGATACATGGATAGCTAGCTAGCATGATTCTTTTATATTTTCCTCGTTAATTGATAATTCAGTTAAGTTCTTTGTATTATCATTGCATAGCTCAAAGTAGAAGACCATAGAAGGCATTTGGAAATTCATCTATGAAAAGAAAAAAAACAAATTAAAAAAAACAGGGTGAATCAAGGGCAAAATTATAATTCAACTGCATGATCTTAAAGCCAAGTTGTTTGCACCCTGACAAATAGATTGAATTGGATCTCAGTGGGATTTCCCATTATTTTTATCAACGAAATTTTCAACCACCACAGTTCCCATAAAAGCTCAGTCAGAGTTCCCATAAATGGGATGCTAACTATAGGAACAAGCTTTTAAGATCATCATGGTTCAGCAAGGAGGGTGAAAGGAGAAGGTTATAAATGTATGCAAACAAGTAATAACCACCACTCTTGATATAGACGGCGAAACTTGATGCCTTACAAAGGCAGGTAAAGTATAAATCCACTCTGCAAAAGCTTTAGACAATATTACTACACTACAAAAGGATTTATTCTGACCAAAATTTCACCAAGGCAGCTAGGAATGATTTAAAAATGGCCAAAAGCGGGTTGGTTTCTGGTTCTGGTCGATTCTTAGATGCCCCTCCCCACGATTCCCTGCTCATGGAAACAAGGAAAAAGACTAATCAGTTTACCAACATCTAGAAATACTCTTGTTCAAGAATACAAGAATTAGAGAGAAAGGAAAATCAAAGCAATGAGTCTAGAGAGATGGTCGCTACTTGTACTTACAGATTAATTCTGTTTAATGTTGGAGTGCTTTGTTTCTGCGAGTCCTGACTATGTTGAAAGGAAGCTTCATCTTTCATCTCAACCTCCTTGGCTATTGACTGACTGCTACCAACAGTTGAAGATTTTGCTTGGATGCCATTTTGAGCGTCAATAACCTGAAAAAAAAAGCCAGCAGTATGCTTAAATTCTCTACCAAGTTTTCAAATAGAAAAATGATTTTGCTTATAGTTGCTACACTGTCTGTTTACCATGCACTTGTCCAAGTACAAATTTGTTCTAGACCCCAACAAGTGATATCATCATGCATATTAAGCGAATTGACTTTTACATGAAAATAAATATATCGCTGTTTCCTGTGTTAAACCAAAAACTGTGAATAAAATTAATGCACCGGAACACAAGAAATAATAGAAAGTAGTTAAAGAATGCTACATTGCAAATGCCTTTTTAGCAGCCAACCACGCCATGCAAGTTGCAAGAATCTTGAGAAAGAAAACCAGGGAAAAGTAAAGAAAGAGATATAAAATCAAAGATGGGAGACTAAATAATTTATGATTTTTGCAGCGCGCACCTCCAAAAGAAAGTTCCCACATAATTATACATGGTATTTAAGAAAACTCACCTTAGTTTCAGCAATTGCCTTCTCATCATGTGATGACTTCACCTTCACATCTATGTCTGCCTCAGCATCCTGCACAATGCCTACGTCGGTGACAGATGCGTTTGAGCTTCCCATTGCCAAAACTGCAAGGTTTTCCACTGCTTTCTCACATGCCAAATCAGAGCTTCGTTCCAACAATGGAACTGCTGGCTTTTCCACTTCTTTGTCATCTACCAAACTGCTATCTTGCAAGGAAACTTCATTGTCATCTACCAAACTGCTATTATGCAAGGAACTCATTCCGTCTGGCAAAGAAATGCCATTTTCTGGGTCCTGTTCCGGCTCCAAGAGCACCTCTTCAACATCTTTCTCTTCTAAAATCCCATTTACCTCCCTTACATTACTGGAATTTCCATTCAAGTTTCCAGCTGATTTATTTTCTGGGTCCTGTTCCGGCTCCAAGAGCACCTTTCCAACATCTTTCTCTTCTAAAATCCCATTTACCTCCCTTACATTACTGGAATTTCCATTCAGGTTTCCAGCTGATTTGGTAGCAGGTGGCAATGGGAATGTCTCTACCATTACATCAGCCATTTGAGTTACTTTAGCCCTAGATGCTGCCCCTCCCTCCATTCTCTTCTCTGTTTCCAGAGGTTCAGTAACTTGAACCTCCACAACTTTTGGTTTATCAGCTTCTTCATTCTTTACAATTACATGACTCCCGTTAATGATTTTCCCATTATTGAATCCCAGCTGTTCAGGTTCAGCATGTTGCTCAGAAATTAAATCCAGCGCTTCACCTGAGCTCTCATGCTGATCATGTTCAGGACTTCCATTTGGAGATATGGACAGAGAAGTTTGAGGTTCTGTTGAAATTGTACCCAACGGGTACTTCTCCACAAACAGATCATTGTACTGCTCCTCCAGTGGCAACTTGCCAGGACCAAGAACTCTATTTTCTTGGATTATCTCCCGAACAATCTCCCGAACAGTGTAAAAGGACCCACCAACTTCCTTGTGTGTGAGATTAAGAGATGGAAAATTCCCATTGTTTAAACTCTGGTACCTGAAAGCAAGTCTACCAAATGAATGGATGCCAAAGTCTACTTCTTCAAAAACGTTGCATCGAGAAATAAAAAGAAGATCATTATTAAAGGGTTGATATAACCAACACGATTTTTCTATTTTAGACTAGGTCATCATAGTGTCATCACGAGGCGAATGGCTATCATTCGGTATGGAATATTTAATGCAAACCATACAATATAAGCCTATTACCTACTAAAAGTCAACTTACACGAGCAACAAGCTCATAGCTTATCTACCATGTCGTAGAGTCAGCCTCTGAGCTGATTTATTAAGTGTTTATGTGTGTATGCATGAGCATGTGGGTGTGTGAGCTTCTTGAGCAAGCACTCATAGCTTTCGGTATTATTGAAAGACATCCAAGAGAAGCAAATTCCGTAGCATTAATCGCAAACAGACAGGAAAAAACGATGAATCAAATAATTTTATCAATCATCTTCAGACCATATGAATTATTACAGCAGGAATTAATTCATTGAAGGCGAATTATCATATTACTTCTTTATAAAGGACTCGACCATTCCCTTCCTCTCCTCCTTTGAGCGCCGAATCCGTGACTTCTTCCCTCCAGAATCAATGGACTTAGCTAAGGCAAATGTTTGGCCAACCCAGCCACCCTTTATGGCATGCATGATGAAAAAACCCACCTCCCTTTAGCATATAAATCTACATGTTACACAGCCAAATCATCAAAGACAAACATAGATTTTCATAGACAAAACTCATCAAATAATCAGACAGCCATGACCCCATCCAATCATAAGCAAAGTTTGAGGTCGGTATCATGTGGGAACATCAACCTTGGAACCATCAGTTCCTTTCTCAACTAGCATATTTAACATTTCAATATCCAAATACTCAAAATTCAACAAATTTGCACTCTGCTGTTTGCCCAATTTCCTTAATTTTGTCAGAAACCAAACAGCACAAAGCCAATTCCCCAACATTTAACATAAATCTAACAGCCAAACAAACCCCATTTAAAAAGAAAAACACAGAGCAATCATGTATAACTCAAAACGCACCCACAAAGAAAAATCAAAACAAGTATTACTTGGTTGCATTTTGAGCTAAAGCCAGTACATTTTCATAGAAAGTGAGACTAGAAGTGATTAACAGAATTGAAGTATAGAGGCAAAATATGGAGTGTTTAAGAGGGAAAGGGAGAGCAGAGTGAGATTACCTGATATTTCGGAGAGACAGACAGAGACAACAGGGATTAGGTTTTGGGTTTTGGAGTCATTTAAACCCTAAGAAAAATAAAAAGACCACAAGAGTGTCGAGACTCGAGAGACTGGAAAATACCATTAACAAGTCCAACCATTGGTCCCAGGTGAGAGCGGGAGGGTTATGTAATTATTTCATGTTTTTAGGGTCATAGATGAAATAATTTACTGAACTGGGTCGGGTGTGCGTTAATAAAATTAAAAAAAAAAATGTTAATCTACTAAAGACCCAGGGCCAGGAGAGTTCATGGGAAGAGTTGGGGGGGGGGGGGCGCGCTCTATATGGCCTGTTTGGCCCAATCGGTGTCGTCCGAGTTTGCTGCTGAGAATTTTCAAGAAAAATATGGAGGTTCCGAGTGGCAAAAAAAAGGTTTTGTTTGGCATCA
>Ga0325411_1006811_pt1 | contig 12505 bp, 6 predicted proteins | sample PopdelMetagenome_13_FD_206181 | JGI IMG/M metagenome (GOLD analysis project Ga0325411, IMG submission 206181) | Populus deltoides microbial communities from Bellville, Georgia, United States - Xylem-PdIQD-R4 | ecosystem: Host-associated > Plants > Phyllosphere > Stem > Wood/Secondary xylem... | reverse complement strand
AGGGACTGTTCACCGTCCGATTATACTCTGTTTGCTGTGATTTTTTGAGACAAGGAAATGATAGCCGTTTGATTAGAAATTTGTGGGTTCTCTTTTACTTCTTTTTTTAATAAATATAGACCTGTATGTTAAGCAAGATTTAAGACAACGTCAATTGGTGGTCTGGTTCTGTTATTCTTTTAGGTAGTGTTATAATAATCGATACACTTTGACCTTTTTTTAATAAAAATTGTACATAATAATTATTTTTGGTTTCAAATATTATTATTAATATTAGTATTAGTAAATGTTATGCATATAAATAATAATAACCATTAAAGCATACTAAAATCCCATGCAAAATGCATTTAACTAGTGATTAGCAAAAAAGTGTTTATTTGGCCATGCAGTAATTTCTTTTTTAAAAAACATATTTTTAAAATTATTTTTATATATTTTTAATGTATTAATCAAAAATAAAATTGATACCTTGTTAGCTTGCGTGGCGCTTAGAGTAGTATTATAATCTTTGGCTCGGCTTGTTAGGTAAATTCAATGATTTATCAACCTGAAATCTAATTTAGAACACATTCAATTATTTTTTTAATTAAAAAAATATCATTTTATAAATTAAAAAAATAAAAAATTATATTAACTTATGTTTTAGACTAGATCAAACTCCAGTTGATCTCGCATCTATTGTTAGAGTGAGAGAAAAATAAATTTTATTTTGTTGGAATTTAATGTTAATTACCTAATCACTCTAAAAAAAAACTGGGGTTTCTTATAATATTTTACTATTTATATCAATAATGAAGCACTTTAATATATTTCTTTAATTGTTTTATAACAATTCCATATCATAGTTCGGTCGATTGAGGCACACATGGCAATAGTGCAAGTCACATGATCACATCTAGTTGGGAGCAGTATTTCCTTATAGGAGATAATAAAATAAAAAAATTATTAAAAGAAAAAAAACAAAAAAAAGCAAAAAAAAAACCCTAAAATATAAAAAAACAAAAAAAAACCAGCTCATCTTTTTGTAAATAGAAAGAAATTTAACATTAACAAACTAAAATAAATGTAAAAAATTAATTAAAAAAAAATTAAGTTAACTCGTCAAATAAAAAAAATTTTAGGTTAACTTGTCAAATTATGTTAACCTATTAAACCCGGAATCAGTGTCATGAAAATCTGATAACTAAATAAAAAAAATTTAACATTAACAAAAAAAATTATTAAAATAAAAAAATAAAAAAAAACCTTAAAAGTGTAAAAAAAAACAGCTCATCTTTTACTGTAGACTGTACTATGCAGTCCACATTAAAAAAACTGAGTCCTTTTAGTTATATCTTAATGGGCACACAATGCATTGTTCGCTAGTTATAAGAAAAGGAAAAAAAAAAGGCTTAGATGAGCGAGCCTTATTTTAATGGACCATGCAAGTTAGGCCACCCACGTTTGCCAAGCGCATGACCTGCTTTTACCTTTTTTTTAATTTATATTTAATTACTTTAAAATTAATTAATTTAAAATATATTAGATATATTATTTTATTAAATTCTTAAATTAGTTAAGAATATATTTGAGATATTATTTTATTAATTCCTTTTAATTTTAGTGAATAAGATTAGAATAGTCTTCTATAATATTAGCAAACGCTATTTTTTGTACAGCACATCATAATTTTTTTTTTCATTGATTAGGTTTGTGAAAACTTTTATTTTTTTATATATAATTAAGTAAAAAATAATATTTTTTTTAAAAAAATTAAATCTATGTGTCATAACCCAATTTTTGACCATTTTATTTTAATTATTATTATTTTATTTACTGAAAAGGATAAAAAAAAATGATGATGATGATAAAAAAATAATAATAAAAAAAAAAACAAGTAAAATGAGATAAATGAAGAATGAATTAAAATTTGGGTTAAGGGCAACATGATTAGAAGTTTTGGAGTTTAATTAAACTTTGAAATTAATCTAATTAAGCTTGGAATTAATTTAATTAATCCAATTAAGGGTTTAATTGGAGAATTGATAAATTTTTAGACTTAATTAAGCTTGAAATTAATTTAATTCATCCAATCAAGGGTTTAATTGGAGAATTGATAAGTTTTGAGACTTAATTAAGCTTGGAATTAATTTAATTAATCCAATCAGGGGCTTAATTGGAGAATTGATAAGTTTTAGACTTAATTGGACTTTGGATTTAATTAAATTAATGAAATCAGGGACTTAATTGAAGAAATAGCAAAGTTTGGGGTTAATTGGGGATACGATTGTAGCAGATTAAAGTCCAAGGACTAACTTGTAAAAGGCGCCGAAATGCAGGGAAAGTTACTGTTTAAACCAGGGGTTTAATTATAAAATTTTCGAAACTTCATGGGCCAAAACGCAAATGGCCACCTCACATACCAAGACGGCGTCGTTTGAAGGAGCGTTGTTCATCTTCTTCGCAGGAGCCATTGCTAGAGTAAAGGGTGGAAGCCGTTTCAAAGTGCTTGGCATTCTCTGACTATAAAGCCATAGAAGATGAAAGAGCGGAGGAGGAGAATGGGATGGCATAACCGAAAAACCATTAGAGAAACACGGAACCGGGGAAAGAATAGAAAAAAACTTTCGTTCCTCTGTTTCTTCTCAAAGAAACAGAGGAGGCCACAAGCAGCGGAGGAAGAAAGCAACTAGCCCACCAGTCCTCCATCACATCTCTGTTTCCCTGCTTACAGAGAGGAAGTAACACCGGGAACACAACAAGACGCAAGAACAGAAATTGTACAGAGGGGAGCAAGTTTTCTGCCCCTGTTTCTTCTCTAAAAAACAGAGGCGTTCGTGCCTCACGATCGTGAGGCATGAACGCGTGAAGAAAGGCCATTCTCTGGCTTTATAAGCAAGAGAAGGCCACAGAGAAGGAAGAAAAACTGAGGAGAAACAGGAAAAAGAGAGGACAGAATCGGTGGACGAGAAGAACAAACACAGACGACCGCGGACGAGCGGGGAAGACGACTAGCAGGGGAACAAACCGAAACAAAAAAGAAGAAGACGACAGAACAAGGAAAGCTAAAACAGAGGAGTAGACAGAAAGCAGTAACAGGGAGGAGTAACGCTGGTCAGTTGTCATCCCCGTCTTCCAGTACAGCAACAGGTAAGTTGCGTTGCCCTTCCCTGCATTTTAATTGCATGTTGCTGTAACAGGCGTGCGTGAGCAGTTCACGCACGCCTGCGGGTAAAAAATAGAAAAATGGCCAGCCGGGTCAAGCCTTTGACCCGGCTAGGCCTGCTGAGTCCAGCCCAGCCACATGGGCTGAGCTGGGCCCAGCCCAGCCCCAAAAAAATAAAAATAATAAAAAAACAGAAAAATAGAGATAGAAAATAAAAAATGTGTATGCATGAATAAAAATAATGTAAATTTATTGGTTTATTCACTGACGCTAGAGTCCGGAATAAAAATATCGGTTTAAATTTATATTATTTTTATTCGTTGTATTTTATTTTATTTAGCTAGAAAAATAAAAAAATATGTGCATGCGTAAAAATGAATTTATTTATTTATTCACTAGCGCTAGAGTATGTAATAAAAAATATTGATCTAATTTTTTTTGTAACTACGAATTTTTACCAACGCTAGAGTTGGAATTATTCGAGCTCGAATATTCACTGGCGTCAGAGTCAGGAATATTATAAGCAAATCATCATAGCATAAACTAATAAACATTTAGCAATTTAAGACAAAACCAACAATGCAGTCTGCCTCAGGCAGAACGTTTAAGGGGTGATAATATCTTTCCTTTTACGTAACCAATCCCGAGCCATAGAATCTTTGTTGACCAGTTAGGGTTTCTAGTGACCGTAATACTAGGTGGCGACTCCTCAAACAAGACCTTTTTCCCTAAAAGAACAAGATGCCAGAAATCTGTTCTTTTTCCACTATCAAGAAATATTTTGTGGGACCACCGCGATGTCGGGTGCGACACTATGACTCAAGTCACATGTTTGGTAAGTTAATGTAATTTAACTCAGGTCAATTTAAGATGTCATCATCTTAATATTAAAAAAAAAAAAAGGATTGCTTCTATGTTGAAATATTTTCTTAAGTAAAATCAAGTTTTTACAAGATATTATTAGAGAAATGTCATAATGTTTTTTATATGACAATGTCAAATAATTCCTCATGGTAACACACGAGTGTTACATTATTTTTATGTTTGTTAATACACTTGTGAAACAATTATTAGAATTTTTATATGTAATTTAAATTTCTTTTAGAATAATAATAAGATGTTGTCTAAAAAAATATTTTGATAGACAAATATTGAAAAACAATTGAGCATGTTAATTGGATAAAAAGTTTTAATTAGAGAGATTACTTTTTATATTTATTTTAAAGAGTTCAAATTTTTTTTAAGTATGTGTTCTGATTGCTTTTAAGTTTTAGCAAATGAATGATATAGAAAAAAAATGATTTTTTTATGAGATTAAATATACTAACAAGAAAAGGAAGAACTAGCAAATTAGCTTATTTCAATGAAATTTAAATTATTACTTTTTATAAAAGAATTATTTCTATATAATTAAACAAAAATATTGAATAATTTGCATATATTTATTAACTTTGCAACTTAATCTTTAAATAGCATTAACAACTTTTTTTTTAACATTTATTTACATATATAATACTTGATCTATTCTATTAAAATATACATCAAATTTTGAGTTCGCAATAAAAAAAAATTGTTGTTAGAAAATATATTAGTTGTGTGTGTGTGCGCGTGTGTGTGTGTGTGTGTATATATATATATATATATATATATATATATATAAACCAAACAAATCACAAGCTAATTATCTAGTTTTCTTATTAATTATAATCACTTTCTTCTAAACAATTAGAAATCATAATTACAAGTCAAATGAAATAGCACAACTTTTTCATCCCTTGAAGGGGTATATTAAGGTTTTTTTTTATCATCCATTCTAGTTGGACAATGTTTTATGATGGAGTAATGCACCACTCCAAGAAAAAAAAAACATTCTAAAAAAAAAGAAAAAAAATACGTTAATAGTATACAAGATGAATAATATCGTGCATACTATGGCCTTTTTTTTAAAATGTTTTCAATAGTTGCTTGCAAAATATTTGTGACATTTTTTTTCATATAATGTCTATGTTTAGTTGTGCAATTTTTTAAATTATAATGTACAAGTACAGTATAAAAAAGGTTATGTAATGAATCATTACATGATTAGGAGTAATCATGTAAGGATTTAATTACAAGAAAAAAATTATAATAAGGGATAAACTGTAATTTTCATAAACTACAAGGATAAAAAAAAGTTAGGACCAATTTATACATAAAAATAAAATACAAGGACTAGAATAATTTTTAAGATATAGGGACTAAAATGAAACTTTGTCAAAGCCTTTGATGCATTACTAAAAGTCTAAAGTTTTGGAGCCAAACAAAATAAGGTAACGAGTATTCTCATTACATATTTAATTACATTATGTTACGCTAAACATCCTATTTAATGTCGGGATTGAGGATATGGTTACCAATGATGAACATGACAACATTCTTTGTGCATGCTTATGTCCATTGGGGCAATAATAATTTATTTCATGAAAGTTTAGACTAATAAATTCTTTTATTCTGTTTATGCAGTATACTATGATGGGTTTGTATTTTATCTCAATTATAAATTTAAAAATATTCAATTAATCAACACATATCATGATTTTACATGAATCCCACTTAAAATTTTCTCTTGAAACCTTGATTAAGATGAAGCTATAATTTATATTTAAAAAAAAACTTATTTTTTTTTTCAAATTATAATTATAAAAACTATTATAATGTCAAACAAAGAGTTATAGCCCTTGGTAATCGGTCCATGTAACCATAAACATTTGAATTCTTTATCGATTAGAAACGAATTTATAGTTATATTATTGGAAGGGCAAAATATATAATTTTAATTTTGAGAGGGCTATTTTGTAAAGACACCCTCAAAATGTTAACTAGTTTAGAGCGGGCAAGCTTTCAAACCCGTGCTATGCCAGGGTAGGATGTCAAATTAATTTTTAAAATAAGAATTTACTAATATCATGGATTAGTTTTATTATATCATATTTTAATTGAGAAATACGAAAATACTATTTATATTTAACAAAATAAATTTAAAAAATAGATAAATCGATCAACCATGAAAAAGTTGTTTATGCTAATTAAACACTAAATTGTTAAGCCAATTTATTTTAAAGCAAAAGACGTGTGTGTTTACAAATATTTAACAACTATTTTTAAATACATTATACATATATAGTTTATTTATATCAAATAAAAAAATATAAATATAAATTACAATAATCTCTTTGAAACATTATAAAAATATAAAATAATTAAAAAATAACTATCATTTAAAAAAAGTTGAACAAAACTATTTAAAAAGAGAGAGAAGAAATTAATTTAAATTAAAATAAAAGTTAATGTGAACTAAAAAAATACATAAAAAATAGAGGATATTAATTAAAAGTTTTGAGAAAATATAATAACAAAAAAAAGAGGCTATGCATTATTGCTTTAGCATGCAAGGCCCGTGCGCATGACCAACTACACGAGTCGAGGCATGCTTGAGTCTAGAAACCCAGGCTTATACGCTTGGACCTATATATATATTTTTTTGCAATTATATCTTCTACTCCTCTTTATTTTCAAAAATAAATAAATAAAGCAAATAATATTTCGCCTGCTACTTGGTTTCTGACCACTTGAAAGTGGCTGAAAACTTGTTCAAAAGTTGGGTTTTTTTTTTATTAAAAAAAATCTCATTTTCAATCATTTATTTTAAATATCTAAGAAACACCTTGAAAATCTCAACAAACCCATTTATGGTCATAAAATAGCGAAAAAAATCAGTTAAAAAACACAAATTAACTAAAAAAACATAAAAAATTTCAAGTACCAATCTATTTTTCCAGGAAAAATGAAGACTAAACCACCACTATTAAACTCCTTTCATTGAATGAAATTCTTTAACACCTAAATTGGCTATTATGGTTGCTAAGATTATGACAAACGATAATTTTCTCTCTTTTCTATTATTTTTTAGTGACTTTTTTCTTTTATCTCTCAAATATAGTGATGAAAAATAAAACTTTGAATCAAAATAAAAATTATTATGAATTTAAAAGTTGTCATGTATTTTCTTCGTGTTTTACATTTCACTCCATTGTTTTTTAATTTGATATTTCTATCACAATTTTAAATTTAATATCATTTGATTAAACAATAAAAAGATTTAACTGAAAGAAAAAATGGAAAATAAAAATAGAAAAAAAAAGATAAAAATGAAGAAAAATATACAAAAATAAGGAGTTGCTTCGCTAGTTATATAAATAATAAAGTATCATGAAAAAAAAAACTAGTTTTTTTAGTAGTTTTATTAATAACAAACACTGAAACATAGTCATAAACCTAGTTATTTTGTTAATAATAATACTTGTAATTAGTAATATTAGAAAACTTTTCTTTTTTTTGTAAAGGTGGTGGGCCCAGCCACCCTTATATTCGTTGATTTTCATCAGCATTTGCTTCTTTAAATACCACTTTACAGCCCTGGCCTTGCTTCCGGCTATTATATGATTTTGTATTTTTTTTTTAACTTCAATGGTTTCCATTTTGTAAACCATTATTTCATAATTCTTATATTTTACATATATCTTCTAAAGATAAATGTAACAATGTGATTAAGACTATGTTTGGGAACGCGGCTGCGGCTGCGTTCCCAAAAATTTTGAATTTGTTTTTACTAAAATTGAATATGGTTTGTATGTTTTGGATCGTTTTGATATGCTGATATAAAAAATAATTTTTTAAAAATGAAAAAACATCATTGGCATGTATTTTAGCACGAAAAGTTATTTGAAAAACACCCGCAATCACACTGCCAAACACGCTCTAATAAGTGAAATAAGTGAGATTGTTTGGATAATTGATAAGTGCAAAAAAAAAAAAAACATTAATCATCACATTTCTAGTATTGATTAATTTATATATAATAGTAAAATATAAGAAACTTTAATTGCGATAAGTTAATTATTGAATTGAAATATTAAAGTAACACGTGGATAGCTGGTAAGGATGAGCCCGTTTTACATAATGTGTTCACCCGTAAGGGCGAGCCTATATAATTTCAAATTCATTAAATGATATATTGGCTCTTTTTTTAATTTTATTTTACGAGTGTTTGAGATTATTATATTATCATACAATTTTCTAATAAAAAAGATTTTATGATTACTCTAAAAAATATTAAAAAAGACCTAGATACATGGAATTTTTTTTTTGTCTTTTGATTTTTTTTTATATTTCTATTCAGTTTTAATATTCATCATTTGATTTTATTGATTTTTTTTCTTCTCAATTTTTTTCTTCAATATCTGGTTGATTTTAAATTGTTATCCCTATTTTATTTGGATGTATTTTTTAAAAAGTTATTATGATCTCAAATAAATATCTCTATATTTGATTGATACTCGATTTTTTCCTTTTCTTTTGGTTTTATATTTAAATGCACTATAAAAAATTATTATTTAATTTTTTCATGTTCCTCAAATAATATTTTAGGTTTTTTAATAGGAATTGTAACACTTCCTTTTTTAATTATTATGTGTCTGATATGAAAAGAATAATGAATATTTAATTAACATAAAATTTATGTTTTTTAAGAAGTTTAATATATGTCTAGTTTTTTAATGTTATTAAATAGAAGATAGTTTTAAAAAACACAATGTCAGGTAGGGAGTTTTTAAATTCGACCAACTTAATGAATAAGGATATAATGTATATAATGAACATAATTAAATATCAACAAAAAGATGAAAAAATCATAAAAATAATAAATTTAAATCCAAAAAAATAAAAAAATAAATATATTGATGGTCAAAAGATTGATGTTGTATGATTAATATAATAAAATATCAGAAAACTTTTAACAAATATTATAACGTTTTAGAAAGGATTATTGTTTGTTATGTTTTAAGAAATGATATTATTTTTTAAAACAAATAAAAAATAAATAAACACAAACTACTTGCGCAACAGCACGCCATTGGCTAATTGTTTGTATTTTTTTAACCAAATTCTGTTGGAAAAAAAATATTACCATTTATTTATAAAATCAAATATTACAATACTAAAACTATCCATCACCATCGGGTGAACATGCTGATTTTATTTTAATTATAAAAAATGAATTAATGCATAACCTAAAGAAGTAACACTTCATGTTTCTAAATAATAATGTGATGGCACAAACATATGGTATATGCAAAATAGAAAGAAGAAACAAAAATATAACGTTAAGATAAAACAAAAATAAGTTTTATTTAAAATTTATGTTATAAAAAAATTAAGTGTATAAAATAATGATGATACTGCACGATGACCTAGCATATGAAAAAAAAAAAAAAGTAACCATTTAGTAAGTGGTTCAGTGGTAAAAGTTTGGAACTAAGGGGTTTGCTCCCCCTGTAGTCTCAAGTTCGAGCCCTGTGGTTGCTAATATGATGGTTACTAGAGGCTTATATGGTCGTTAACTTTAGGGTCCGCGGGATTAGTTGAGGTGCACACAAACTAACTCGAACACCCATGTTAATAAAAAAACATTGAGACAAACCCACGTTAGTCTGGCTACAGAGCCACACCCAATATCCTTGGATGTCTTCATTTCCTTCTGAATCTGGCGGCCATTGGATCTGGGGGGTAAGCTAGACCTAATAACATTAAGTCTGGTTGCTAAGCGTCATATAACAACTTTTGGAATCACAAAGAGAAAAGACAATGCCCCTTAGTACTGTACAATACCCAATAGCGTTGGATCCGACTGCCCAACCAAACTTATTAGCGTTGGGTTGCCAACAACTTTTGACATAGCAAACAGAAAAGACAACACCCCCAACAACACTTTTTGACTAAAAAACAGTAAAGGCAACGCTTCCATGACGTTATAGTGTTGTCCACAGTGCAAAAACTTTATGTCTACAGTGTGGTCCACAATGTAATGAGTCTATGTCCACAGTAAATGCACAATATTTTTCCCACGCCTTTTAAAGTATAGTATTATTATAGATTTTACTAGTTATGTGACTTGTGCTCCACCGCGAGTCGGATATTTTTATTTCCAGTAAAAAAATTGTATATGATAGTTTTTTCAACATGTTTCTTTAGTTCAAAAAAATTAAGTGTAAATAAAAAGTCTATACATGCATGTAATCAAATAAAACATGAACTATGTGTGCTAATAAATAAATAAAAAGTCAATGATGATACTTAAAAATAAAACTTGAAGAATCGAGAGACATGTGTAGATCAGAATATTTAATCTCACAAGATGAAACATTTACCTAGTTATATTTGCTAAATTTTGTTTATTATAATATTTTTTTATCTAATCAAACAATAATAGAAATAGATAAACACATTAAATTGATTGAATAAAATCAAAAGAAAAAAATATTATGCAAGACTGCACATATTAGAAATATTATTTGAAAATAAACATTTTTTATTTTCAAAAATATAGTTCATCTATAAAAAAAATAAAAAAAATAATTATAGATGAATAAGAAAAACCTTCTTGAAAATTAAATGCATAACAAAAAAATAACCTTCATTTAAAAGAGGCTCTCAAAAAAAAAATAAAAGAGAGAAGGGGTGTTATTCTAAATATAAATAAATTTTTTTGACAAAAAATAAAATAAAAGAAGGATTAATTGAAAAAAATAAGGAAAAATAAAATAAAAAAAACTAGGTGCTGTGCTTGATCCATTTTGTTGGGGGCTATGCGCTGGCCTGCCCTGGCAGGCCCGTGCGACTGGGCTCTTATTTTCTTTTGCTGCACCTGGGGCCGACAAAATGTCGTCCACCTTAATTTTTTCTAAGACAAATGACGCATTGTTTGATCTTGCCGAGATTCCAGCTACTATGGTGGGTGGAAAATCAGGGCCGAAGTTGTTTTTATCTAAAAACCTGTTTTTCAACCTATTTTAACCAAAAACACCTTAATAATCATGATAAACTTATCTATGACCTTAAAAAACAAAAAACCATCCCAAAAACCGAAATAAACCCGAAACAAAAAATCAATCGGAGTTCAAATCTATTTTTTCACAAAGTTGTAAGGTAAAAAAATACCTAATATGAACTCCCCTAATAAAAAAGAACCATTTGACTCAAATATCATCCATTTTGAAGGCCTAAATCGGCATTAACGATATGTTTCTCTCTGTCTCTCTCTCTCTAGCTAGAATTTGACAACCTTTCTCTCACCCTCCTCAATCAGGAATTAAAAAATAACAAAAATAAAATTTTATCCTAAAACTAAATTTAAAAAATACCGAGGCATCAAAATTGTATAATATGTGTTAATTTTTAAGTTTGAGAACCAAAGTGTATATTTTTCAAAACTTATGGCATACTACCATGTTTGACATATTTTTTCATTTAGATTCCTTCTCTTTCAATCTTACATTTTCATAAAAAATCAAAATCCATTGCTTTTCAATTAGAACTAAATCACAAAAAAAAATAATAATTTGAAAATCAAATTGAAAAAAAATAATTCCACAGTTCATCCACAATAATGTATGAGAGGATGAATAATGAAATTATGCATAGTAAAAAGCCCATGCCTTTTAGTTTTATACTTATTAATTAGTTGTATGCCCCTTGTTAAGATGATATAATTCTAGTTACTTGATTATTCATATTTAATTAATTATTTAATAATTTGAATATATTACTACAATCTTGTTTATGTGTTATTGTAGTTGTTATAATTGTGTGTTTGAACAAAAATATTTTAATAGATCTTATTTTTATGAAAATGTTTAACCAAAATTTTGTATAATTTTTAAAGCATGTTATTTTGTTTTAACTTGGTATTAATTTTTATTTTTTTAATTAAAATTGAATTTAAAAAATTTATATCTTGAAAGTAAAATCAAAAGGTAATAATTTGTTTTAAACTACGTAACATATTTTATTTTCTCGATAAGTATTGAATTTAAATTATTTATTATTCTTGTTTTTTTAAAGTACTATTGTATCATTTGATTTTTACTTTTATTAAAAAAAAGGGTTTATTTGAAAAATATAAAATTCAAATAATACATAAGTATTATTTAAAAGACCTTTGATCTAACTTAAGTATGAGTTTCTTAATTTTTATTCTTTTACATCTTATTGAAAAATATTCACTGTACATCTAAACTAAAGCTTATGACACGAGCTTTTATGGTTTATGAAAAAAAAAAACTTTACAATAATTATATTAAGAAATTGTGATTCAAAGTGTTTACTTGAAAAACTTTCCTCATATTTTTATTTTCAATTTGGTACCAATACTTTGATTTTCTATTTTTATCTACATATGTGTTTAATTGTTTTTGGTAGATGTTAAATTTTATTGGTTAAAACTTAAATATATTAACATATAAGTAATTTATATGTCATAACATT
>Ga0325411_1006810_pt1 | contig 12505 bp, 3 predicted proteins | sample PopdelMetagenome_13_FD_206181 | JGI IMG/M metagenome (GOLD analysis project Ga0325411, IMG submission 206181) | Populus deltoides microbial communities from Bellville, Georgia, United States - Xylem-PdIQD-R4 | ecosystem: Host-associated > Plants > Phyllosphere > Stem > Wood/Secondary xylem... | reverse complement strand
ATCCTAGTGGCTGCTATATTTTGTAACACTCAATTTTATAAGAGTTACCGGCTTTGCATTTCAATAAAAACATTGGATAATTCACCTAGCATGTGCTACAACTTGAAAATTTTAGGTTTTTTTTTTTTTTGTCAAATTAGCACAACAAACCTAAAAATTTGGAGGAATGACACCATTTAAATATATTTTCATGAAATTACATGGCTTGACATTGTTGCGCTTCTTAAATACGACATCCATTAAATGTCACGCTTCACAAGCATGTAACATTAATTAAAATTTAAGAAAAGCATATCGAACACACGACGTTGTTTCTCTCCCACAGGAAAATCCACCGAAATCCTCACCTTCTCGCTTAAAAAAACATCAAACACTTAGATTTTGCCCTTAAATCAACCAAAAATCTAACTCATCCTAGTCTCTAAGCATCATTTGATGTTTTTATGGTGAAAATCCACCGTTCCCTTTGTTGTTGCCGCCGCTGGCCCTCCCATTCTTGTAGTCCTATAAACAATTTAAATATACTACAGTGCTATTAATTTGTATTTGGTTTGGTTGAAATCAAATAATTGTTTAGGTTGAATTCATGGTTTGTTAAATCAGTGATAAATTAGTTAAAAATACATTCAATTAGAGTTTATTTGATATAGTTGAACATGAAAATAAGTTGAATTAATGATGAATTAATTATTTCAATTAATTATGTGTTGTGTTTAATTTAGGTTAACTTGTCAAATTAGAGATTTTGTGTATATTGTTGTAATAAGCTAATTATGTAGCTATATACGTACACATGTTCATACAATAGAGCATAGATATTGCTAAATTATGACGAATTACTTGTTTCATTTATTTTGTTGAAAATAAATTAATTTACTATGAATTTGCGTTTGATTTAATACAATTGATCATGAAAAATATCAATTGATAATGTATCATGAATTATATTTATTTTTTTGTTAAGTTTGTTTTAATGTTAAATTTTTGGAATTTGATTGAATTAATTATGAATTTTTCCAATTAAGGTATAGGTAATGCAGTTTAGTTATAATTACGTTGAATTGACTAGAATCCGATTTTTTTTATAAAATATCTAGTAGCATATTTATATTATCACATTATAGTGAAAATATTGTTCCTAAAGTGAAAAGTAGTATCACATACAATGGCAGGAGCAGTTTGTTGTTAACTGGTAATTTAAACACGTCGTGTGTAGAAATGAAAGAAATCATTTATCATGGACTTGGATGAAATTATAATGATATTGATACTGAAATAACTTGGAAGTGTCAAATTAGTGGACAACAATATTATCATGTACCGATTGTGTGTGATTGTAGTTTTAAGATAATGATTGATTCTTTCATTCAAAATGGTTTGAACATAATGATATTGTATGTGAATAGTGGATCAAAATCCGTGTGTCCTAACTTTTGTTGGTCCTTAAAATTTAGTTGTTCGAGGTAAAAATAGTTTATTGTAGATGATTTGCTGCAAAGAATAGATGATAATATGTTTGAAAAATTTTTTATTGATCAACGTAGATTTGACTATTATAAACCTAGTGATAATGAAGATGATGTTGATGATGAAATTATTCCCCTTATTTCTGAATTTGGAGATGCTTTTAGGTCTAGTTTTGTTGCTTCACATGATTGAGCACTTAATCATAGACGTATTCGAGGAAGGTTTGATTTAAAGGTTGGTCAAACATTTAGTAATAAAAATATTTAATGTTGTTAAACAGTGACACATTGCACACTCGATTGAGTACTAAGTCTAATAGTCGAACTCAATATTTGTTCAATTATAATGTGTGCAAGCACCATAATATAAGTGGTATTTGCATGAAGGATATCATAAAATATCGGATTCAATTGATATAGCAAAGTTAAAAGGGCCGCACACATGTGCTGCGACCTTTGTCTAAAAATACCACCATTAACTTGATGTAAATCTTATTGTTAATGCTATATCAACCACTGCAATGAATAATCTTTCAATGATGGTTGTAAGCATACATGATGAAATTAAATTGCATTATAAATATAAAATATCATATAACAAAGCATGAGTTGCAAAACAAAAGGTGAATGAGCATCCTTTTAGCTCATATGAAGAGTCTTTTGAGAAATTTCCTATATTGTTGGTAATATAGGAATCCAATTCTGGAACAGTTGTTGATTTAACACACAAAGGGTATCTTGATGATAGTACAAGGGTTTTTTAGAGAGTTTTTTTTTTTATCATTTGGACATTGTATTGAAAGTTTTAAGTACTGTAGGCCACTTATCAGTGTTGATGGGACATATTTATATAGCCAGTATGATGAAAAGTTATTGATTGCAGTTGTTTTTTATGCAAATAATGAGATATTCTCGTTAGCTTTTGCAATTGTTAATGAAGAAAATAATGATAATTGAAGATCATTTTTTCTTTGTTTACAAATATATGTCATTGGTGGTAGAATTTGTATATGTATGATATGAGATAGACATATAAGCATCAAGAATGAAGTAGCAGAAATTTGACGTTAACCTTTAAGATACCATCAGTGTTGTACCAGATATTTTATTAGCAACTTAAACCATAAATTCAAAGACCCAACTACCAAAAAAGATTTAATAAAGATGTATTATAAACATTTCATATACAAATTTGATTTGTGGTGTGAAAGAATATGTAACATGAACCTATTATATAGAGAATGACTTGAAAGAGAGCTAAAATAAAAATGAGCTTTATATTATGATGGTTGTCACTGGTATGGTAATATGACAAGTAATTTTTTATAATAATTTAATTATGTTTTTAAAAAATGCTCGTGCAATGTCTATTTCTACTCTGGTGCAATTAACATTTTATAGATGTAATGGTTATTAGGTCAGATGGAGATATAAAGCTAGTGATGTCATTTAAAGTGGAGTACTGTGACCTCCAGCAATTCAGCTTGAATTAATAATGAGCATGGATACATGAAAAGATCATACTGTAATGTTGTTTGACCTCTGTTTGACCTCAAGGAACAGGTTTTTCAGGTCCACACCCCTATTAAATCAGGTGTTGTGAAAGAAGTCAAATGAGCATTCATATTGAATGATAGAACATGCACATGTGGTAAATGACAAACATTTTATTGTCCAAGTTCACATGTTATTGCATGTTGTGCCGAAAATCACTTGGACTTCACATAGTTTGTTGATGGTTATTACTCGTTTGCACAACGAGATGGATATAAGATAAGGTCATGCATGTTAAAGGTGTGGCATATGCAATGACACGAGGTATAATAGAAAAATATGTCATAATTGACAACATATGTGTAACAATTTATTTGGTCATGTTACGATATATTATGATAATTTTTTAAATCATATTAAACTTATATAATTTCACTTCAATCACAAGTACTATAGCACGAGATGCCACGCACTCGAGGAGGTAGATCGTTTGCTTATGTTGAGCATCCATATTTGAATGATGATTAGGGTGAGCATTACTATAAGCATGCTAAGCACGAGTTACAACACATGCCTACCAGTCCTGCCGACACTTCTGTCCTTCTGTTGCAGGGACGATATGGATCATAATATTATTGAAATGTTGCGTTTCTGAACTGCAATATCTTTAAACTGTGTTATTTTGCCAAAATATTTTCATCCTATTTTATTATATTTTAGATGTTAATTCCCCAATTTATCCAAAATTTAAGCCTCTTTTGTAGACAATTTATTCAACCCAACAAATATGAGGAACATTTTTTTATGCCATTGGATTTCACAAGTGTAAGATTCTCAATGCAAATGCCAAGACGTGTTCTTTACCAAAATGGCAAATGAAAAGAGTAGCAATTTCTCAACACCAAAAGATTATAATCAGTTCACCAAATGAAAGGAGAGGAAGTAAAGGAATAGCAAGTCACAGGTAAAACATTTCGACGCTTTGTTTTCGTTAGATTATTTTTTTTTAGTTTTAATGATAAAAATAAATATTTTAAAATAAAATTATAAACACTTTAAAAAATAACCAAAAATACATTCCAAACACTACCTTAAATCTAAGGCATCCCAGGACGGATAAATTGATAGCATACATTGATTTCATTCTGTGGAGCAAAATAACGGTCCATTTCATTTTGAGGGAAGTAAAGTATTAAATTCCTCCGCATCGAATGAAATCGAAAGAAAGAATATCGATCTCAACTGTGCCATAACCATCGGATTATTTCAATTGATTAATGCCACCACTGGGTTCACCAGCTGATGATTCTCCAACAGCAAGAAATTACAATAAAAAGGGAATAAAAACATGAAAGCAAAGCCAATAATTGCTAGGTCGTCTGAATTATTATCATGAAAAGGTCCACTGAATTATCTTGGCCTGCCTAAAATTATTATATAGTCTTAATTTAATTTAATTGCTTGTTCAGAATTATCATTTTCCTTGTATGTAATTCAGGAAATAATTGGATTTAATATACTCTTAATGTAACAGAAGCAAACCAAACTCACAAACATGAACACCAAAATGTTCTTGGATTCATTAACTTTCTCAAAATTTTTCTGGAGAAATGGGAGAAAAAGAAGAGCAGAGAGGATCATTTCAAAGTAATACAATTAATCCTTAACGTCTTAACCCTTATAAACATTAACCCCGAAACAAAAGCAAAAATCCATGGTAGGTCTGGCAACTCTCCTTCCCTGGCCTAGTATCCAAATTACAGCCACACCCACCACACCTTTACAGATCAAGATTGACATACAAGTTCCCACAATTTTTTTTGTGTTTTTTGTCTTTAACTGGGACTTATATCTCAAAATTGGAAATTTAATTTGCTTTTCATATAAAATCTTCTGTTCGATTGTTAAGCAACAGCAACTGTGCCCGTCCGTACAGTCTTGTTAGGGGTAGAATCCTTAGGATCTGATTTTCTGATAGATCTAGAAGAGGAGGATGACATTTTCCAGCTCTTCTTCTCCGTAGATTGATCTGTCTCTATTTGTTCTTGCCTGCACTCCTTGCTACAGAATGGTGTGTTCCCTCTGCATAACAATTTTCAATCCCCGTCAGCAAAACAAGATCAATAATCATAAGCCCTACCCATGCATATAATACAACTCTTAACGATTCGGGCCCATATGATGCAAAAACAGCTCACATATTATCTTACCACTCGCAATTCTTCTTGCAATTTCAAGAACCCATTAGAGAGAAGGGAGAGGAATTATAAAAACTAACCTGTACATGTAGATGTCGGAGTTGCGACCGAGGGTTTTCCGGCAGAGAAAACAAGCTTCAAGAAAGTGAGGCTTGTGGGAATCCAAGCAACCACTGTAGTAAGACATGATTGATTTTCTAACTTCAAAGAAGAAACCAAAAGAGTTTTTTCAACCTCAAGGGTAGTAGTGAAAGTAGAGGTAAAAGCAAGGATAGAGGAAAGCCGTAAGCTCTAAGCAAGAAGAGAGGAGGAGAACTCTAAGTGGGAGATTGGCAGTTTATATAGAGAAAGACAGGGAGTGGACTTGGTGGGATCTAGTGCATGCAGGAGTAATGTATTGTTGTGGTCTGTTACTTTATTACAACCTAGGAGGAGTTTGATTGGTCTAAGATAGACTAGATGTGCTGTTCATTTTTGTAGTTTGTTTACGGTAAAGTAAATATCTTTTATTGGTTTTAAAAACCAGCGGCTGATTTCCTGAATCCCTGCTGCGGTGGTGGTATTGAATCCGCTACTGCTAGTCACGGTGCATGCATCTTTCTTGAAAGACACTTTTGTTATCATAGTGATTCTATTTTTAGTTTTTAAACATTCGGTACCTAATCTCTACGTATTTCTCAATACAACCACTACTGGTGATATATTTATTTTCATCCCAAATATACACATTAACATTCAAAGGAGCCCTCGCAGACAAGAGACGTGTGTGTATATATATATATATATATATATAATTATTCCATGAATCTTTTGAATCATGCACGTTATGTAATAATAAACAGATTATTATTTTGAGTTTAAATTAAAAAAAAAACATGTATAAAAAAAGAAATTTTAAAAAACACCTATTTAAATATATAAAAAATTATTTTGGTCATTAAGACTAAAACCTTATTAGAGAATTTTCTACCGGTTAAAACTTAAATCCGGAAAAATATTAGGGTATGAAAGCATAATTTCATTATTCTCATAGGACTAGATTGTAATACATGTTGTGTGCACTTCTCATGATATCTCTAGACAAACCAGGGACCACATGCATTACACAAGTCGTTCTCTTCCACCAAGGACTCGAGTGTTAGTAGGCCCCACGGTCCAATAAACAACAATAAAGTTAAGTTGGAGCTGCGTAGACACCGGCCCCACAAGAAACCAACAAATGTTAAAAGGGCCCCACCTGGACGCAACATCAAATTGGCTCGACTTCCTAGGGTCCATTTATTTCGGGCCCACAGCAGCTGCCCGTGTGCAACGGGCAATTGCCTCCCAGACGTTACTCTGTACACGTGCGCGCTGTATGTGTATCCAGCGCAGCACATATCATAATTCACCATGGTACGTGGCACGTTATTATAAAAAGAAAGTAGCCTTATTTGTATGCTCTCAAGGTCATCTGAATCAACGGTGGAGATTGTGCCATGATAGAGGCTCCATTATTGAGGGGTGGTGCCACTTTGGGTTTCCCTGCAAGTCGGAGCAAGAACATGGGGTGTATTAAAATGACTGGTGAGGTTGTGATCTAGAAAGGTTGAGTTTATGTGTTCTTGGATTGGTTTCTCAATTATTGTGATGGTTTGTGTGTGTATTTTAATATTTCTCAATTTGAATTTCTTAAAAGAGTAATTCAATTTGGACATGTGGTGTTTGCTTATCAAAATTGGTGAGGAATACAGGAGTGCGGAAAGTTGTTAATATTTTAATTTTTATTTTATTTTAAAATTATTTTATACATATATTATTAAACTCAACCTTAAATATAATTCTTTGTAGTTAAAATAATTAATCTAAACTCGGTTTAGATTTATGTTATGCATTAAAAGAATTAATCTATATTGGTATTAAAATGATGCTATTTTAATTTTTATAAAAAAACTTAAAAAGATATTTTCTTATGTAATATTTTTTTAAAATTAAATCTAGTATCAACGAGTTATAAAATTACTTGTCATATCAATCAAATTAAACTAAATTAAATTTTAATTTTTAACCCAGTTTTAGTGGGAGCCAGTTTAATAATTATTTTTTGTTTTAGATTAATAATTTTTTTTCCGTAAAAAAACAGCAAGTACAACAATAATCGGTGTGTTTTAAATGTAAAGTGATTGGAAGTAGTGTGAAAGTGTAAAAAAAATAAATGTAATTTGATAATTTTTAATTTAATTGTACTTTCAACCTATTTAATGTCAATTTTACTGCCCCGTACGCATGAAATTTTTTTTTATATCATTAAAATCAACTTTAACCATGCTATTATGGTGAAAGAATTAACAAAATCCTTTTAGATAAGGGTTTCTGGACTCTGAATCAGTGACTCATGATCTTGTCAATGATTACAATAGTTTTTGTACGGATTTAATAATTCAGCGAGTATATCTGGTTAAAATAATGAAAAAATTATAATTCTTATATCAAGTTGAGACATGTGAGGAAAATATTAGTTTGAATTAATGAATGATTGGTAAGTATGTTCAACGAATTAAATTGAGAATTTATATTTTATTTATTATACAGGAGAAAAAAACACCACACGAGAAAAAAAAATTCAAACATCGAGAACTGATAAGAAAATATCAAAAAAGAATAAGAAGAAGTGTCTATTTAGAAATGTGATTATAGTTATTTTTTAAAGTATTTTCGTACCGAAATGCATTAAAATGATATTTTTTTTATTTTTTTAAATTATTTTTGAGATCTGCACATCAAAACAATTAAAGACATACAAAAATTTAATCCGTTTGCTTCATGTTCCCAAACGGTACTATAACATGTAAAGGCAAGGAGGGAAAAAATTTAAAAATTTACCGATAGATAGCTGCAAAAGCACAAGACAATTTAAATATAATTATTAAATTTAATCTGACTTAATAGGTGAATTTAAAAATTGATTTGATTAACATTTCATGAAAAAAAACAAGAATATGTTATTTGATGTGATACAATTGACCTGATCATTCTTAACCCTCTCAAGACACTAGTAGATTTTTTTATTTACAAAACATTGTTTGAACATAAAAAAATTAAAATGATAAATTAACCTAAGTTACCAGTGAGCCAATGACAAGAGTCAGAGGACGGCCAGGTTCCACGAAACATGTTTTTAAAAGCCATCCTCGCCCACAGACAAGTTCTGTTGAAATGGGCATGCATTTATATTCTATATAACCCATCATGGATTCAAAATTCTGACAGGAAAAATTAATGGCATGAGGGTTCTAATTTAAAGATGGAAAAATAAAAAATAAAATAAACGAGTGTGGTCAAGGTTTTGATCTGGGGTGGTTGAGTTCGCATGTGATTATTAGATTGGATGTCAATTACTATATGATTATTTCGAGTGAATCTCAACAACATGTGTGTTGAATTTGTCTAGGAAATTAAACAATTATTCAATCTTTACATGTTCTATTTACTTGTGTTGGAAGCTACGAACTACGTATCATGATGAACGAAGTGTTTGGAAATGCGGGTCAACCGATGTTTTTGAAATTTTTTATTTTTTTAGCTAAAATTAATTTTTTTATGTTTTGGATTGTTTTGATGCGTTTATCTCAAAAATAATTTTTAAAAAAATAAAAAAACATCATTTTTATGCATTTCAGTATAAAAAGCATTTTAAAAAGCAACCGTAACCACACTCCCAAACAGACCCTTATGACATCATGGATTTAACTTATTAATCAAATTTATTCAATTCAATTTATTTTAATTTTTAAAAGAAAATAAAGCAATGTTATTTTAAATATCGTTTAAAAAATTAAATTAAAGTTATTTGATTAATTAAATCATGAATTGATCTACTAAGTTAATTTTTTTTATATCCCAACCCAGGTTAAGAGCTAAGCTTATCAAATTTTGAATCGATTTGTCGAACCAGATCAAGTTTAACAATCATTCACTGTTGTGAGACTATTTCCTTACTTGCATCTACAAATATGTTCTCTTCCAAATCAAACATAAAAACTTAGATATGCTTGTAAGTGCTTAATAGAAAAATAAATAAGAAAGATAGAGACAGTAATCATAATCTTTTATTTTCAATATACTACATTAAATTTTATTGCATTTCATCAGCATATCTAGCTTATTTCAGACCCAAAAGCACTATTAACTTGTTAAATAAGTACCTCCAATGAACCGATGCCAAGTCAATGTATTCGAGTCATTCTCTATGGACCATCGACATGGAAAAGGGGCTGGCAGAGAAAGCCACCGTGCCGTTTTTATTATCTTCTCATTGCTTTACAGAAAGCAGCATATCAGAAGTGCTTTTTTGGCCTCGCTAAGATTTGTGTAATCGCGAAATTTCTAGTATAATCCAATTAAAATTATAGTGTATGTTAATTACACTAGAGGGATCGTTTATAAATTTAAAAACATGGTATAAAAAATGTCTATTTTTTTTTGAAAAAAGTATAAAATCCTATTGGTGTACCCGAATCGTCTTTAATATTTTAAATATAAAAAAATTGTAATATTTTTTAATTTGGACGGCCAATATAATTACACGATATCCGAGAAGATTATTGTTACCCTTTCCTTACTTGTCGAAAGCCAGCACTTAAACAAGTTCTGTCCGTGATTTTATTTAGTTTTGAAGAGGCTCCTGCGATGACTCGAGACCAGGTCAATATGGCTGAGTCATGCTCTATGGTCTGAAATCGGCACGAAAAAAAGCTGGGAAGGAAAGCCACTTTGCTTTTGTATTTATTTTCCTTTTATTGATGGACAAAAAGCTCCATGTCATGCCGAGGCCCACGTGACAGTTGCTTTTTACTTTTTAGCGTCTCTTTTTCTCAAGTTCTTCGGCTTTTTTAATATAAGAAGTTTTCAGTTGAAAAGTGCATGGAAGCATCACGAAAGAGCCTGGAAGCATCACCATCGGCTTACCGGCTTTTTATTACGGGCAAAAGAAGACCTCTCGGCTTTTTAATATCATATCATCTCATGATATGATCCAAGCTCATGAAGATATGAAGCCCACGAAAAGCATCACTAAATTTTTACGCTTACTGAAACATATGAGGTAGGGTGATGAGCCAAACCTGCCTGACTTGTAAGCAAAACAAGGCCAACGAGGCCATTAACTTCACCTCTTAATGTGTTGGGGAGGGGCTCCAACGCGCTATTCTCGAGTCTTCTACTACTGAACCAATGCTGTTCAACTCTTTGAGCACCAGATAAATCAATTCACGTATTATTCACCAATTTCCCATTCAGCTAATAAGTAGAGAAATAAAAACGTTGAAAAGCAATGTTCAGCTTGAGGTGATGAATTTGCACGTCAATAAGCCAGACTTCAAAAAGAAAACATGCAGCATGACTAAATCAAGGGGCTCGTTGAAGGACTGCAAACATAAAACTAGCCTGTGAGAGCAGCATTGAGAGCACTATGCACATCAACTCCAATTTGAGCTTCAGCTTTCTCCAAGTCAGTTGAGGCCGAGCTTAGCTTCTGGGTGAACTCTGCGAGACCCTTCTGAACTAGGCTGGAGTCAATTTGATCAAGGGGCGCAGCCTCAACAGCAACTATATCAGCAATCGAGTTGGCATGGATTAATGCAAAGCCACTGCTAACAAAATACTTCTTCACTTCATTTCCTTCATGCACTGATAGTACCCCAGGTTTCAATTCTGTAATTGTTGATACATGTCCTGGAAGAACACCCATCTGCCCAGTTGATGCTGGAATTATGACCATGTCGACCTGAACAAAGATGTCAAGGCAAGTAAGAATTCTGATGGCCAGGAATGTTCATTTAGTTACCTGATTTCAGCTTAAGGACAATAGCCTATCAATATTTTTCATCCTCTCATGCTCAGGCTTTTGAAAATACCCATGGTGGCATCTACACATTGCGCAACCATGTAAGCATACCAAATCAGGCCGGTGTTTTTTTTTTTTTTTTTGTGGTGGACAGGACAGTTCTATTTTTCTAGGTACTTTGTAAATAGCATCTCAAACATGGAACAGGTAACCAAGGGCCGCAATAAGAAACCGATACTACATGGCAGCATTCATTTTCTAGCCAACTTTTCAGACAATAACACAATCAACAATTCCCTCTTCTGCAACAAATACCTTTGTGTACTCTTAACTTAGCCAGAAAAGGAAATGATCCCCTACAGCTAAAAGTGTGGCATAGTGTGGCTATAATAGCAAACAAGAGATGGTCCTATGCAGCAGAGTTGAGTACCCTTTTAGTTTGCAGCTCAGAGAGGTTATCGCCCTCCCCTCTGTGTGTGTGTGCATGGCAAAAACAAGAAAAATGCTTTAATAAAGTTGCTCCTGTGGTCCTACCCACTGAACCAAGTTCAAATTTCAAATTCTCTGTCAAATAAAGGATCAGATAACCAGCTCTTTTCCTCACTAACAGAAAGAATAATTCCTGACAAGGCTAGTGTTGGAAACGGGGTATTTCCCCACCCATTATTGGAATATGAGCAAGGCAGAGTCCTACTTTTCGAATATTACCGTATCTTTATCTGCTATTCAAGGTCAGATGGAAGAATCCAAAAACCAGAAGGCATGTCTTTCAGAGCTGAAGGAAAAGCACAATCTATCATGAACAGGAAATGATCTCCAAACATACTTAAGCTGCAATTTTGGTTTTTAAATTTTGAAAAGAAAGTAAAATTCAAGCACTCTTTTACCGCTAAGATATAATCTTGGTTGTTTAAAAAAGGAGCAAAAAATAGAAATTATTTATCAATTTGAACTCTATTAAATTTGTCAGGTTCTTAATAGAGGGTGTTTGGGAGTGTGGTAGTGGTTGTTTTTCAAAGTTTTTTTCGCTCGGAAATGCATCAAAATAATATGTTTTTTTTATTTTTAAAAATTCATTTTTGACATAAGCACATCAAAACAATCTAAAAACATTAAAAAATGATTCTAAGCAAAAAAAATATTTTTTTTGGGAAATACGGTTTCTACCTTGTTCCTAAGTGAGCCCTATGTGCAAAAGGAACTGGAATAAAACAATCATGGAAGAGGACTGAAAAGGAGCTCCATGAGCACCTGGGATTAAAAAGGCAAAAAGCACACTCAAAGAAATGATGACAATAATGGCAAGGAGATAAATTAAGATCTAAGGATGAAAGGCTTCCTCACAGCAAAAAAGAAATTCGTACAACAAAGTCTATTATTTTTTGTAGGTTCCCAACAGTGCAATTATAAGCTACAAGAAGAGAAGAGAAGATAAATGCATGCATTAAGCTTGGGAGGCATAAGCTGATGTTCAATGAAAAAGAAAATTGCGTTAACTGACCATAAATATTCATGTGACAATA
>Ga0325411_1006808_pt1 | contig 12506 bp, 5 predicted proteins | sample PopdelMetagenome_13_FD_206181 | JGI IMG/M metagenome (GOLD analysis project Ga0325411, IMG submission 206181) | Populus deltoides microbial communities from Bellville, Georgia, United States - Xylem-PdIQD-R4 | ecosystem: Host-associated > Plants > Phyllosphere > Stem > Wood/Secondary xylem... | reverse complement strand
CTACTGGCCCCACAAAAGCACAGCAAATTTGAAAATTTGGCAAGTGGGCCCCAATTAAGCACCGGATCAAACTCCACGTGGTCCAACAAGTCCACGCAAACAGTTTTTTTTCCATTTTTTGATGGCGATAATTAACGTCACACTTAACTGCACTGCGCCGTTACGCTGTCGTGGAGTTAGGCAACCGGGGAGGTGAGTGAGTGGTCCAGCTACACGACAAGCACGGATCTCTATGACGGCGACCGTCAAATTCCACGTGTCCTCCTGGAGACATGGGGTCAATTATTAGCCGTTTCTAAATCCATTAGAGAGGAGCCACGTGGTAGGCAGTGGAGGCTTTGGGAAGGTAAAAGTAGACAGCTCATTGGAGACATAAGAATTGGTTCCTCAAGTACTAAATTATGGGCTTGCAGGGTTGATTATAAAAGTGGGAAAAAATCTAAACACCTCGCCCATGAACCACCATCCATTCATCTTGCATGTGGTCAGAAATCATGATAAAGATTAAAAAGCATTACATGGACCTTATTTTATGGGATCACATCAATTCAATAAATAAAAAACTCAGTGTGTGATCATATACTTTTAAAGATTTCATAGTTATTTTTATCCTTGAAAAAATCCAAACCACCAATATAAACTACATGATTTAATAGTTATTAATAATTTAATTTTAGTAAAGCTAAATCCAAATCAAAATTCACCCGGGCAAAATTTTTTCATTTGCATGAACGGTTTTCATATATTCACACACAAAAGATGGTTCACCCACGCTATATAAGGGTTTGTTTAGGAGTATGTTTACGGTTATTTTTTAAATTATTTTTCATGTTGAAATACATCAAAATAATATTTTTTTTATTTTTAAAAAATTATTTTTTAGATCAACGCATTAAAATGATCCAAAACACATAAAAAAATTAATTTTTAACAAAAAAAAAACATTAAATTTTTTTAAAAAACCACATTCTCAAATCGGTCTCTTGAGTTTTCGTTTGGATTTCGTCAAAATCTTATGAAATTGAAGTTTAGAGTGCTTTAAACACTATCATGCCCCCCGTGTGGAGTTCATAGAAATAAACACACCTAGATAATGTTCATTAAATAGTTTCAGAGAGGTCCAAATGTAGGTGATGTCATTATATATTTTAATTTTTGAAGTACAAGATAATTGTGTAGCACTTATCAGATCTTGCCATGGCAAGTGTACACGTACATTTTTTATGTGTAGGGTCTGAATTGAATAGAGACAGAGACGCACCCAGATAGATAGATAGATGCGAGAGACTGAAAATCTTGGCCCTAATGGAGCCAAGGTTGATGTCAGCACGATGCTAGAAGAGGCAGCCCGCCCATTATGTAAAAGTTTTTGCAGCTTCAAATCAAGGCAAAGGCTCATAGATCGATCCTTAATTCGAGTATTTTATCTTATTATTAATTTGGTGTGTATAAGTTGGTACGAATACTTATAATTAAAAAAAAAAAAGCTCATATTAAGCTGTTGCCGCTGCCAAATACATTTGCTAATCTCAATAATTATTTGCAGCTTTTGAGCTCGGATGATCCATGCATGGATGTGCCCCCTCTGGCCTACAATGGAATAGATATTGGCCTCAAACTGAAGCTCTCTGTGCTTTTATGAGCATGAAAGGAGCCGCTGGAAACCTTTTTAATGAGAAAAGAATTGTGTGTATCTACTAATAAATAAATCTGCTTTCATTATATCACGCGGAGTAAAAAAAAAATATCGACGTGCTTCTATATTATAATAATCCAGTCCGATCTGCTTCTTGCGTTTGTTTACACCTATGACTTGCCCCATCGCATGTTTGTAGAAGCAGGCGACATCTTTTGCTCATGGTCTTGATGAACATTTATGGGTGTTAATTCAGCTCCCACAATTCAGTAGAATAGAATTAATCAGATTATTTGTCTGCAGGTGAGATTTTCTTTTTTAATATAAAATAAATATATTTACATAACATTAATTTATTTTTAATAAAAAATCATTCATGAATTCAAAACCAGAAACAAGTTATTTTTTAAAATATTAAGATAATGATATATTAAATAATATTATTTAAAATTATTGTAATGATGACACTACGGATCAACTCGGATTAATATATTAAATTTTTAATTTAAATTATAAGATTATGATAATCATATAAAAACTAATTAAAACATATTATAAAGATTAATTTTTAATTAAGATTAACATGTTAAATTACGAAGCCATTTTCTCATTCATGGAGTACACTCGTACGGTCCTGCTGGTGGAACAATCCAAAGCATAGACTACATGCCCCGAAGAGGCTGGATTCGTCATGATTCATCCTCCAGCCGAGTCCTTTAGGCTCCTAATTTCTTAGTAGCAGGTCACAGAAACACCCCGAAAAGAAATAAAAAGCGGGGGGGAAAGGGATCGTTTTTCTTGGTAGGCCTTTGGAGGGGAAAGGGGCTACGAAAAGATTGTCGAGTGATGGTCCATAGGTACTTTGGGCTAATTGCTTAATTACCTCTTCGATATAAGTGTGAGTAGCAAATTCAAGAAAGACATTTTTCTCAGCATCCAATGTACCAAAATCTGCTGGTCTTCTATGGAAGGCCAATTCTTCCATGGATATTGCTCTCAAAGATTAGCTAATCAAGTCTAAAAACTTGGAGCTAATTAAGTTGAACAAATCATAGTTCTCATAGCCTAATCTGGAGCTAAACGTGGCAAGTGTTGTGTCGAGGTCATTTAAGAAAATAAAAAAAATCTGAGACTCTAATCTGTTTTTTAAATGAGTTTAATAAACTTAGCTAATTTAATGATATAATTAAAAAATATTGATAGTAAATAAAAAGAAAAAATTTAGCAATAATAATTAACTATAAAAAAATAAGTTACTATTATCATACTTAGAAGAAAAATAAAGAAAAATCTGTTACAAACTCATCATAATCTTACTATAAAAAAAAAATTCATTGAGATGGTTCTAACACCGTTATAAAAGGCTACACAACAACAACGAAAGAGGTCGCACGCATTGTAAAAACAACGACCGTGAAGCATATTAAACAAAATATTATGAATTGAGTGTTTCATATTTATATTTAATTAATTAAATAAATTCAATTAAAAAATAAAATCTATTTAAAAAAATAAATTTTAATAAAGAATCCAAGTTTTTACACCATATTACCAAGCATATCCTAAATCCAAATAGAGCTAACCAAATCACTAAAAATATTAAAATCGAGTGTACTAAAATTCATCTAATCAAAGTAATGTTCAATTCAATTAAAAATAAAGTGTAAATCAAGCTCCCCCGAATCTGGAATTTTTCAGATCTAACCCACCGATCAAGTTTAACACAAGACATGCGAAAGAAATAATTTCATTCCGCGAGGAAAACAAATTCACGAGAAAATGTGGAGATTCCCATCACGTGTCCTGTCCTGTCCTGTCCTGTCAATGAAATGATACGATAACACGCACGAGGTTCCTCGTTGGATTCTATGGAATCCATGCACAACTTACCATGTTTTGGATGCTTTGGTTTGGTTCCACTTCCACCTGACACCATGATCCAATCCACCACCCAAGCCTCTCTCTTCTATGATGACTTTGCTAGCGGTGGAAGAGCCTTGAACACAGACTAGATCGATTGATTCTCACCTTTTACTCACTCACTCACTGTATCAAACAAGACTTTGGTTAGCTCTTTACTAACTTCTTTAATCATAGATTATCTACCAGTCAAATCTTAGAATAATCCTAACCATAATTCAATTTTTTTTGTTGGATTCGAGAAACAAATTTTACGTGATCATACTTTAATTATTCATCAGACGATAAAGTAAGCATAGTTTTGAATTTGCATGTATGAAAACTGATCTCAAAATATTATATTACCTCTCGAAAACTAACTAACACAAATTAAAGAATTCGGACTTCATGGGGGTTATATATATAAATGGATTTGATACCTTGAGATACATCTGGACTTATTAACAGACATCTTGTTGTGTGAGTGTGTTAGCCATTGCTCTGCCGATCAAATTATGGTGCAGTAGCACCGTAACGAGGACTGGTGCTTTAACTAATAAATTACGGAAAACTGCATGTTTACATGTTAACTTGAGAATGAGGACTCAGAGAATTGAGCAGTACTATGATTATTACATCAAGATGCCAAGATTAGACAAGTAACTGTTGGTGGAGGAAAGTGGAAAGGAAGAAGAATATCCAATCATCAAGGTCACACGAAAAAGAAGCTTTTCTTTATTTCTTTTTCTTTCCTGGTTGACCCTGCAAAGCAACGCTCGCAAGGAAGAAAAGAAAACACAGTTCCGTAAAGGCTTCTGATGGAGCTGGCTATGGCTGTTTTCAATCCACAGACATCTATTTCACATCTTAAAAGTAAATATTTATATAGCAAGAATCAAAACTAATGCACAAGATAGTCTTACAGATTAACAAGCAGTACTCAGTTTTATATATGTATTAGCAAAAGGAGAGGTGAAGATTAAGCATTAATGATCATTAATTTAGCACACAACCATAAAATATAACAAAACGCTATTGAAATTAACCAGTACAAACTGCAACCAAGGTTGATAGCTCAAACTTCAAACCCTGACTAGTTGAACACTTAAATAGTGATCATTAAGTTGCAAATATAGTTAAATACATAGAAGCCATCCCCTGAAGACCCGATGTAAGTACATTAATTAAGTTGGGATATTGTGAAATGCTAGGAAGAAGAAGAGCTCTATCTCCGGAGAAGCGAAAAATGCTATGGGAGATTTCTTTGATGAGCACTTTGTAGTTACCCTTCTCTTCATCGGAGCTGGTGGACAAGATAGGGTCTCGGGTATTTTGAATCTTTGCGCCTTTGGTGTAGAACAGCCAACAATGCCCTCGTTGCATGATTCTTTGGAGCTGGTAGCAGTAGTGCTGTGACTACAATGGAGATCCCTTGATGTTTCATCACGTTTTGTCAGAACTTCTTGCCTCTTGTATCTTGTTGATCTTCTTGTATTATTTGACGGTGCCATCTGAGAACTTGATGAATAATCTTGTAATGCTAAATGAAGTCCAATAAGAAGGGCAAAAAAGAATGTAGCAGCTAGCTATAGATGTTATTTTCAGGTGGATATAATAGATAGATAGATAGATAGACTGCTTTTTGGCTTTGTGCGTGTCACAGACGAGGAAGTTTAAGAAAGAGACACTGGCTAGCTAACAGAAGCTCTCACCTGAAAGGCATTCAAGACTTGCAAGACAGCAACAGAAACATTCCAAAACAACTATCAATAACCATTTGAAAACTTCAAAAGTTTGTGAGCTAGATCAAGTAAATCCAAAATAACACTACAGCAGCAAATACCAACCACTGCCACTTGAGGAAGAGATTTATTCAAACCTCTACCAAATCATGATAGGATTGGACGCTTTTTTGGAGTAGGAAAAAACTCGGCAGAACTTAAAGAAATAAATCTTTGCAATTCGCTATCTATTTCTTATAGATGATCTAGCTCCAGCTTGTAGACACTTCAGTGCGTACTGAAGGAGAATCGGTAAGGCTTAATTTTCTATGTATAAAGTCTTGCAACTTTTAATAACAGAGATAAGGCTTTGGTAGTAAAGAATCAAATGGTATTATTTGATGTGGGACAATGGGAGGTGCTTGAGATTATTGTTCTTCCCTTCACTTTATGCTTAATTCAGCATGGGTGAAAGTGTGTCAGCATTTTCCTCTTTCTAAAGCATCAAATCAATTTATTAATGCATTTTAGAGGAAATGCTACGCGTAATCGTGCCGTGTGTACTGTGGCGAATTGGCTGCCCTTCTTACTAAATCCTGCGTATGAAGGACGAACAAAATTTATCCACGCAAAGATTGACGGGTGCCTATAAGTTTCTCTCACAGAAATTATTTAAAAACAATTTATTTTACTTTTTTATCTCTTTAATCAAACATGTCTATATATGTCTCTTTCGTATCTATTTGCACTAACCAAAACATAACCTCAATGATTTAAAAGCAAAATGTTCAACAACTTGCTACGTTTATTTCTGTTTTATCTTTTCCCAAAAAGAAAAAAATGGAAGATGGAGGTAGCTCTTTAATCCCCCATTAACATTACTCAGACTCTTAATAGTAAAATACCGTCTTTTTTCTTGGTTACAAGAGAGCAGGGACTTGTAGATAGAAGGGAAAGTAGATCGAATAAATAAAGAAAAACAATGAATTATTTCCCTCCAAAAAGACAACTGAATAATTAGGCTGCTTCAAAGCAACCCAGAATCTCAGGCTTTCGGCAAAGGTCTGCTTGAATGTTGGTAAGAAGGCCCACTGATTATGATGATATAGCTTGGATATTGCGGAAAAAACAACTAAAATGGGCCAGTCATCAACAAAAAGTTTATGGGCCAAGCTTCAAGCCCTTTCACATGCTTCGCTCCAAAGATAAGTCCAGGCAGTTGCTGGTAGAAAAAGTACATGGAAGTCTTGGATTAGGCAATTGCTTACAAGTTTCAGGCCGAGAACCGTAGATCTTTTACCATTAGAGGACAGTTTGATAAAAAAATTTAGATAGATGAGACGGGTTTTAAAAACATTAGAAAAATAACATGGTTTAAACACAACTGTTATAAAATTTAAAATATAATGTCTAAGAAAGAAAAATAAAATAAGATATTGTGACATGAAAGAGAAAGATGAAAGAAAAACAAAGGAAAAAAAAATAAGTCATCGAGAATACACTAGAACATTCTCACACTGGAATTCAATTCTCAACACACCTAATATTAGAAATAGTGATTGAACATTGAGAATAACAGTTATTTTAAAATTTATATCGCATTTAAAATAATTAATATATACAAAAATCAACCTAAAATTCTATGAAGATCTTATGGCCAAAAAATGAGATTCAAAATCTAATATCTAAGAAAGAAATAAGAGATAAGGTGATGTGGTATAAGAGAGAAAGAGGGAAGGAAAAAGAAAAGAAACGAAAGAATGGGTCACTGAAAACACCGAAACTCTGTTTTTTACATACTCTGTGTTGTTAGAAAAATCTCGACGAGACAATTGTAACCACACCTTGAAAGAGCACCAAATGAAATCATAATTAGTTAAAAAAATTGTTCGAGTTTGATTTAGATTTAATTACGATCGCTTTTAGTAGTCTTTCAATGTGTAGTTAGAATCTTCTCATCGAGATCTTTTTAATGATACATAATATGTCAAAAACAAAATCCCGGTATATCTTCGATAATGTTTTTTTTTTCTCATTTCACTCTCCTATTACTTACTTTTTATCTCATCTTTCTTAACCTATTTAGGTTAATTAATTTACAAATAATATACATTTTTAAACATGACTAAACAGCCAATAAAAATCATATTAAAAAATATGATATTTTTCTAACATATTTCAGCATCCTAAAATATTTAACAAACTTCAAGTACCGTGAGGAGATAAGTGCCACGCACGGCATAGATTTCAAAGGTTGACTACCCCAATGATTTGATTTTTCCGGCATATTCCATATCAGAGAAAAGAATGATGCGAAAGCCACAGCTTAAAAAGAAAAGCATTAGCCATTACATCAATTGCATCCGAATCAAAGTTCACATTGCAAATATGGCATCCCAGAATGCATATGAAGTTGCATTTTAATTTCAACTAGATCTCAATGGAACTTTCTTCTTACAGAATCGATGTTCATGCAGTTGGGGGAAGCAGGTGTATATCAAAGGAAGTGCTAAATTGTACCACCATGCAGTGTTAGTTCTACTATACAAATTATAGTGGAAAAGGTTTTGACTGATCTTCATGGTTCCACTGGACTTGGAGGTTTGGAGCCTGACTCCAAGGAGTCTTCTTCTGATAACCTATGGCTGAAAGGAGGCGGCGGGGGATCAACGGTTAATGTGCCTTCCAATACCTTCACCACCTCACCCATCGAAGGTCTCATATGTTCATTTGTTTGAAGACACCAAAATGCAATTCGTAACAGTCGCTCTAGCTCCTTTAAATCCACCCCGTCGTCAAGTCTTTTATCAACCACCCCCTCTAGACGCCGCTGGATCCATTCCTCATAGATCCATTCCCAGGCATCCTGGACTTCTGGACGCCCGGTTATCAATATCAGCACCATCTTGCCAAAATCCTCCACATCTTTCTCCCCACCATATGATGCCTCGAGATGAGCTGTTCCCAACCCGAATTCACTGACCTTGGGCTCGTAATTTTTATCCAGGACTACATTTGAACATTTCAAATTCCCGTGGCTTATAAACTCCCTGCATCCTGTATGCAGATAACAAATGGCCCTTGCCACAGTTATGCATATGTCAACTCTCCTTTTCCAAGTCAGTCTCTGACTCAACTCATCGTCTTCTATATATTTATCCACAGAACCGTTTTTGACGTATTCATAGACCAGATATCTATGACCTAACTCAAAACAATAGCCATCAAGCCTCACCAGGTTTTTGTGATGTATACTTCCTATCTTTGAAACAACAGCTCGAAACTTCCTTTCTTCAATAGCGTTTTCAAGGTCTTTGACTGCTACTGGCTGATGGTTTGGAAGCTCGCCTCTATACATACCTGGCCCTATCTGGTGCTTGAAATTCCCTGTGATGTCCTTGATTTCTGTAAATGGTAACATCATCAAACCCTTTGAGTTCCAGCCCGGGTTAGCTAAAGCAGCTTTCCTCAAAATCTGATATCTTCTTCTATAGATGAAGTAGCCGATTCCCATCTGAACAATAGCAAACAAAACAAATGTGCCAGAGGCTGCTCCAATTAGACAAGAAATGCACAACCCATGAGACCGTTTGACAGGAGATTGTGCTGGAGAAGATCTAAAGGCATGGGGATTAACTGCTATGGGGTCTGAGCATTTCTTAACAAAAGATATCGAACTTAAAGAGGGGTTTTGATGCCCAGAGAAGTATGGACTTGTCTTCATGCGGCACTGAGCAGTTCCGTCATTTGTGAAGGTTGCAGCTGTACAGGCCGGGTCCTGAATGCACAACTCTTTACATTGCTGTAAACTAGTAATGGTGATTGATTCATTTGGTGGATAAATCCCATACAGAAAAGTATGCTCATAAGTATCCATACTGTAATTAGATTCACAATTCAGTGCAAAACATTTCGAGCTGGGAGAAGATGTTGTCTTGAAAGGGCATTGGCATTCGGGAGATCCCGATGCATTGAAAACACAGATGCCATGCTCGCCACAGGTTGCAAAAACATTGCACTGATTTTCAACAGCTTGCCAAACTGATCTCCATGACGCTGTAGCTTCTACCCATGAGTACATCCGCAGATTACCATCAATGTCTAATTTAAGTAACCGAAAATTTACACTGTCATTGTGGTCTTCCCCAAAAACAGACCAAACGGGTTCCTGATTGTGGTCCACAAGTTGCAGGACTCCACCAGAGGTAAGGACAGCACCAAGATTCGAACTTGATGGATTTCCTCTGGACCAGTAACTAGACCAGTAAATGACATCACTTTCCCACTTTAGCTGTAACTGACCTGAAGCATTCATGTAAAGACTGTAATAACTTGAAACAGAATTTCTGCTTGCTGCTCTTAGTGTTTTATGAACAGGTAAATTCTGGCCTGGAAGAAGCGTGTCGGATGGATTATCAAAGCTTTGCCAAACAACCTCTTGCTTTCTATTCAATAGAAAAAGGTTGCCATCATCACGAAGAAGAGCTGAAACAACAGCTAATTCGCTTGTGTTGCTGGTCCATACAGTGACTCCCTTCAAAGAATCAACCAATACCAGTTCCCCATTTTGAGAAAGCTGGAAAAAGGACTTGTTACCAACAGTGACATCAGCTCCAGCAACCCAAACCACAGTTTGTTCGGGAACAGGAATAGATTTCGAATTGAAACGTATCCCAACACTATACTGATAGGGCTGATCAGAACGGTTAACGAATCCAATAGCAAAATCACCACGGGGGGAAACCCACAAGTTGTTTTCCTCTACAGAAAGCTTTGACCCCAAGGGAATTTGTGAAGCAACAACAGGAAAGAGAAAGAACCAAAAAAAGACACACGGAAGGAAAGGCGAATTGAACAAAAAATTGCCCTGCTCAAGCATACTTGAAATGCTTAGATATGCAAAAAAACAAGAAGCAAATATAGTGAATAAGCCCCTAAAGAATCAGGAGAGGTTAAATCCACTGAATCTCATTTTACACATTGGAGGCACGGTACAGTAAAGAATTAGGCAGCTACCAAGATTTTCAAAATAAGCATAATGCAGCTTACGGAAGGAGAGATTCAAGATAATGACCCCTTCAAGACTAGAAGAATCATTGACACAAAATCAAAGCTAGTGAATCACATTTCAATGATTATTAGGCAAAAACAGGACCAAATCTAGGAATTTGTAGGATTGTATGATATGATCAAGCAGAAAACAATGACAATGAAGCAACCACAAATTCAAGAATGGTCTCAAGATTCGAACTTTAGTACCTGAAAAGGGCAGGAAAGGAGATTATAATTCAAGAAGCCGGCTAAGAGTACCACCTTGACCTCAGCAGAAGTATCAACTGTTCTCTTTTAGGCCACAATACAAGTAAAAAATAAAGAAACATAGGAGCATCTTATATTTGACTAGGAAGGCAAAATCGATGAATATAACATCACAGGCCTAATCAAAAAAATAAATTTTGATGGCACAGAAGAATAGAAAAATGGGAGTTGAATATTGAAACTTATGCAGGTACACGGATGGGACCCAAAATTAGGCCAATGGATCACAACTTCCTGGCAATGCAATCACTTTCAGGGCTTTAAAAAAACAGAGTAGGGTCTAGATATTGGGTATTGAAAAGAATCCATCTTTGAAAATCAACAGCTGATAAATTAGAAGATATAAACCACAGATTGGGACCAACTCACTGAAAAATGAAGAGGGTTTCTAGTCTTTTATAGAAAGTACAGGCCAAATACACTTTCAAAGTAAAAAAGAAACCAGGAAATAAGTGGTTCTTTCAAACAAGGAGGTTCTTCTTTTTCTTCCCTGGAAATGGAAATGTGGCCTGAAATTTTTTTGACAGGAGTGGCCAAAGAAGAGGAAGAAGATATTGGAGAGGAGAGAAGGGAAATGGAAGAGTGTGAAAGCAAGACTGTAGTCATGAGAAAGAAAAGGGTTTTGTGGGATTTTCCTTCAGCTATTCTAATAAATTTGGATTTTTTGTTTTATCGCTAAATTTAATTCATCTTTTATTTATTCCTTTATTAGGAGCCAAGTGAAGCCATCTATGATCTAGCTAGTAGGCTAGTAGTTTCACTTTCACTAGTTACTAGACAGGGGACCCTGTTCAAAAAGGACCTGTTTCGGGACATGACATCTCTTCTTGAGATAAAAAAAGAAAGTGACAAGGAAACTAGGAAAGAAAATAAATGATTACTTGGCGATGCAGTTTACACAAGTATCTTTTAATTAAAACTAATATTTTTTAATTATTAATATTAGTATATTAGAATTATTAAAAAAATATTAATTTATATTTTTTAAATAAAAAATAATTTTAAAAACATTTTAAATGAAAAAAAATATTTTTTAAAATTAAAAATGAAAATCAAAATTATCTTTGTTTTCATTGTAAAGTGTTGCGGTGCAATTTATCTTAATCATTTTATTTTAATTGTATGTTTAAATGTATTTGATTATAAATAATTGATGTTTTGTTATAACAAAATAAATCAATTTAATTTCAAAAAAAATTAACCTATGAACCATATCAAGTATCTATGATTTGTAATATTACATAATTTATAAACATTAGAATCTATAATTTATTTTCATTTTTATGATTAATTACTTTGCATATTAAAATTAAACAAGTATGAACAGGTTTAGTTTGAGAATTGTGAGTATTCGATTAAAAAAAAAGGAATTTAATGAAACAAGATTCTGATCTATAATCCATCGAGCTTGACGAAAAAACTAGTTAGATTTTAGGTAAATAGACTAATGTATTTATGAAAAAAATAATTTCTTGCAGTTTTTCTTAAATAATCCTTTGGACCGACACAAGAATATCACATGGTCCCCAAATTAAATAGTGTCGTGTGTGGATACACTTTTTCATGAATTTGAAATATACAAGAAAAAAGAGAATTCAAGCAGAGTAGTGCGGACATCATTTGACAGGGCATTAATGGATGCTGACCTAATGATTTGTACACGACGATAGAACCAAAGGATGCTTGAGCCACGTTGATTTCTTTTATATTTTGAACATCACATGTCTCTAGTGGCAATGGAGTTCAGCTTTGGGCAGTCAACCTTTGACAGCGTAGCTTACATTATTTTACTCCAAAAGCTCATCATCTCCTCATTCTTCAAGAATGTCAGCAGCTTGCATTCCCATAACCCCTTTCATTTCTCGAAAAATTGTGAAATTAGTACGGTAAATTAAAAAATTGGTGAATTGATATAGGTTTAACAAAATTTG
>Ga0325411_1006807_pt1 | contig 12507 bp, 6 predicted proteins | sample PopdelMetagenome_13_FD_206181 | JGI IMG/M metagenome (GOLD analysis project Ga0325411, IMG submission 206181) | Populus deltoides microbial communities from Bellville, Georgia, United States - Xylem-PdIQD-R4 | ecosystem: Host-associated > Plants > Phyllosphere > Stem > Wood/Secondary xylem... | reverse complement strand
AAAAAAAAAACAATACCAAGAGGAATTTACTATAACTTTCGTTTATGAACTAAATTAAAATTAGATGAACAAGGAAAGGGAAGGATATTGTCTAATATCAATTATATTTTAATAAAAATTGATAAAATCAAAAAGTTTAAGACCCAATTGAGAGTCAATGAAGTCATGCGTTTTAGACTATATTGAGATTAATTCTGAAAAATCTTACATGCAAGAGTAGGCATGCTCATGAATAGTCCTTCAGTCTTTTAATAGTGAGCTCCTTATATTTGTTAGGACCCATGGATTTAAATCATAGTTTTAAAATCAAATTTGGATGTGGATTTCAGACAAGACATTAGATTACGAGTTAATTAACAGGTCGATTCAGATTAATTAATTTTTTAAAAAAAAATTAAATATTGTTTTACTAAAAAAAAATTAACAAATTAATAGCCAAGTTGTACTCAAATCACCACGTCCGCTCGTGTTTTAAAACATTTAGTTAAGTGTTTTTTTTTGTTTCTTTCAACTCAAACAAGATAGATTAGGTCACAACTCGGCTAGATCCGAGGGTGGTCCTAGTTTTAAAATAGTGCTTTAAATCCTTCCTCTTGAGAGTTAATTTAAAACATGCGGCGTTGTAAGATGAGATTACTCTTTACCTTCCATCCATGTAATGAATCCAATTTTCAAGAACACATCTGAGATGGTAACTTTTGTTTTCCGATCCCAACAAGCCCGGCCATAACTAACTTCGGAAATCTGAATCCAGCATGTATGGCCTAGGGTGGCCGGAGGAAGCCGGGCGGAAGCCCCCGTCGCGTGATGTCAAAATGGCCCATTGTGAGTTAACTTCAAGTTTCCAGGTAGCTTCAGTGTGGATTCACAACAATCAATCGAAAAATACGATGTTCTAAGTGTTGGATTCCAAATCCCAACCACGTTGTTAATACCTCAAATCTTAAATTTCAACCTTTCTGAAACAACCCATTTTGGCAAATGGTAAACAGCCTCAAAGCAAGACCAGGCAAGCCGCAAATTAGGAAGTCATTGTCTCCTGCATGTTCGTAAGCCATTGCATTGCCATAGACAGGCAGCTTCCTTTTCCCTTTTTTTTTTTTTTATTCATATTATATTTCAAGTGATTTTAGTGCATCTTACATTCCTAGGTCAGAATTAACGTTGTACATGAGAAGATTAAGAGAGGGGAAGGGAAGTGGGAGCAAGGAGATGAATGTAAAAACATTTTCTTTCTGTTTGAATGGTGAATGGAAAATTTTTATTTTTTCAATAATTTAAATGGAAAAATTTAGAGGGGAATTTTCTGAAAGTTGAAATTACTATTTAAAATTAGGAAGACGAATGGATTATAATTTCCTACTTTTTCCATCCACTTTTTAAGAAAATTCTCCTTCATTTTCCTCTTCTTTTCAAATAAGAGAAAATTCTGTTTTGCTTCCTCCCTTTTTCTTTACTTGCCTTTTCCCCTGCCCCAAACGCTATGTAACTCTACAAGTGGTTGAGAAGTTTTATGGCGCACATTGACTATTTGTTTCTGTATTTTAAAGTATTTTTAAAAAAATTTAAAATTTTTTTATTTTTTTATTAACTTCAAATTAATATGTTTTTAGTGTTTTCAAATTATTTTAATATACTGATATCAAAAATAATTTTTAAAAAATAAAAAAAAATCATTAACAGGTATTTTGGCACGAACAGTAATCAATCTGTGTTATTCTATTAATTATTCTTTGAATATGTTTTAAATAGAAAAAAATATAATTAGAAAAGAAAATACTAAATAGAGATATTTTTATCTCTTTTATGTATAATAAGTTTTATTTTTTAATTTTTTAAATTTATTTTTAAAAATAAACTCAAAAAATAACTAATAAAATAAAACTGGTTAAAAATTATATATATAAAAAAATGGTAAGTAGAGGCAATGTACTGTGTTCTCTCTTGCCGGTCTACTCCTCTCTCTCTCTTCTCTTGTCAAGATTTGATTACTCAAACGAGAATCCATTACGAAACTCAAAACAAAGCCCATCCATCATCTCAAAGTTGATGATTTACTACTGGGCAGATGGGCCTTCAAGAAATCGTTACCTGAGTAATAAATATAACACTTTGGGGCATATATTATTCTGAAAGCCCAATACATTGAGCTTGTTTTTTTAGAATAATTATTCCTGTTGGATTTCCACAAATTTGGGGCATGAATGAGGAACCTCGAGTTGTAGCCCTCGGCTGCCTCAACATGCCCTCCACATAAGAGGCATATTTTCTGAGAATTTTACAGCCACCACACGTCCGGAGAATGTTTACTCTGCTACAATCATCATTAAAAACAATTTTAATCTTCGAAAATTAGAACAACTTATTGGAATAAGAGTGTCCTGGCACAAAACTTTACCAAAAAGAAAAAATTAATTCCACTCTACTTTTTAGTTACTCCAATCCTCATGAGAGCAAAGAAAGCGATCAGGCGATAAACCACAAGCATAATCCCTAATGCAACCGCACCAAGAACTTGGCCATCAAGCCCCACTTGTTTGATAGCAGGGTAATCTCCAACGAAACAAACTCCGCCAGCACCACCACATGGATAAGTGTCTGTGGGCTTGAATTGAGACCCCAGCAACAGCTTGTATGTGTATTGGCTAATGGAGATGTACTTCACCCAGCTAATGAAGGCAGGGACGTGTGTAACATAGTATCCGCCAGCGAGCAGGAACGACAGCATGATCACCGATCCCATTATGGTAGCAGATTTTTGGTTCAACACCAGAGCACCAAGTGCTAGTCCTAGACCTCCTGATACTAACACAGAATACAAGAGAACGAACAAGGTATGCAAGAAGTTTCCTGGTGTGCCTTTAAGCCCTGCCATCCAGTAGGTTATACTTACAAAAATGGTAGGAAGGACTAGCTCCATTGGGAGGTCACTGACAATCCTTGACATGAAGTATGATGACAGTCGATACATGCCGGAAGATCGTTCCTTTTCGAGCATACTACGTTCTTGGGGGAAGGTGAAAATAGCTTGGAATAAAGGGAAGAAGCCCCAGAATCCTGAGTAAAAGAAGAGGAGCCCCATCTGCATTTGTATTTTCGGATACATATCGTTATTATACCGAAATAGGTCAAAAGTAACTCCCTGTTGACGAACCTGCTCTCAGGAAATGTTAGATTGTCGCAAAATGTTACCTGATCTTGCAGATGGGATACATCTGATTGCCACCACAGAAGCCCTGAAAGGAAAGCAACCACCAAGACCTGAGCAATCTTGAGGCCAGAGAAGGAGTCATGCTTCCTTTCTTTCACTCCTCTTCTCAACAATACAGAAAACTGTTGCCACCAAGTTGTTGCCCACCGTGCAACTTTCTGATCATTTAATCCATCTTGAGGCTGATCATCAATGTCTTGAACCTCTGACTTCAACTTGTTTGCAAGATTTCTCTTGTAGGCTGACACTAGATTCTGCTTGACTGATCCAGGAACCTCACTATTTGATGATACACCTACAACAGCATAAGAATACAATGTCCTCATTGATCATTTTTAATAATTAACTAATGCCCAAGTTTCAAATCTCTATTTAAAACCTATTCCTTGAGTTTAGTACAGTGAAACTATTTAAAACCTTGTCCGGCCCTCTGTTTCAAATCTCTATTTGTCAACCCAAGCATCTCTTCATTTTAGCCCTCCCAAAACTCTTGTACAATAATGAAACTATATAATATTGTTTAATTATTATATATATTAGGTCCTTAATTAAACTATATAGTGTGGACTCACTTAATGTTTTCTAGGGCAGCCCTTGGAGAAATTGGAGATGTGCATGAATGACACGAGGGATTCAAGCCAAAATATACAACAAAGCAACCTAGATGGTCTACTGTATAGAAATCTGTGAACGCAGGAAATTGGAAACCGCATAGGAAACTTGTAGAAAGTGAGTTAATTCCAAGTCCAGCATAAACACTTAATCAGATACCAACTAACTAATTACAAAAATAGAGAGAACATTAACTCCACTTGAATTGCATGAATTTGGAAAACATTTCCTAGGTATGTTCTACAATTTCCAATATTTTTAACGAGTTTCGACATGGCTTTAATTTTCCACCTGAAACTTCTCCAAATCTCAACGCTGCATGGGAACGTTTTCTGATCAAACATGCTGCCAAGTGTCAAAAGCCATCTTATCCATTAATGGAAAGAAAACAAAAATGGATTCAGTTCATTCAACACGCAAGGCAGACATTGTTTCCTGTCCTTTAAGGATATCGACAGTCTGATTTTAAAATGAAACAAAGTGGGTGCCGTATATCTATTTTTGGAATGCTAGCTAAAATGCGTTCATGAAATTGGTTTAATCAATAATCACATTGCTAATTAGAAACTTTATCAGCTAAACCAAGTAATTGTTTATCTGGAAACTGAATACGTACCAGAAATTAAATCAGCTAAAGCTTAAAGCTACACACAATCAGCTATTTAAGTATTTTAGACGCAAAGCAATATAATTAACAACCACTAACAAAGCACACAAAACATTTTCAAGAAACATAGAAACAAAAAAAATCACTACTAGCTAACGATATTAGTAAAATTCCTCTATACAGTACATGTATGATATACCACAAGCACTGTCTTTTAAGTAGATTAAGATAGAGATTAGTATAATTTCACATACCATTTGCAAGGTCCAAAAGGAAATCAGCAGGATTCATGGGAACTGCTGGAGCATATCCATTGCTGGAAAAGTAATCCATAACTTGTGACCCCTCCCCAAAGTACAGTGGGCTGCCTTCTGATAACAGCAAAACCTTGTCAAACATGTAAAATAACCTACTTGAAGGTTGATGGATGGTCATTACAATTGTTCTTCCTCCTTTTGCCAGCTCCCACAAATTGGACACAATTCTTTGAGCTGTTGTAGAATCAAGACCTGATGTTGGCTCATCCAAGAAAAGAAGGCTAGGGTTTATGAGCATCTCTTGTCCTATACTAACCCTCTTTCTCTCACCCCCAGAAACTCCTCTCATAAATGGGCCCCCAATGATGCTATTCTTGCACTTGGTTAAACCTAGTTGAGTAATCACAGATTCTGCATGCATGATCTTTTCTTCTTTACTAAAAGTATTTTCTAACCTAAGAAGGGCAGTGAAAACCAAAGTTTCTGTCACTGTTAAATGAGGGTAAAGAACATCATCTTGAGTAACAAATCCCATGTTCCTTTTCATTGAGTTGGAGAAGTTCTTGCCATTATAGCTTATGTTCCCATCAAGTAGTCCTCCAAGTTTGCCTCCTAATGCGGTTAAGAGAGTTGTTTTCCCACTGCCTGATGGACCGAACATGGCTAGCATTTCACCAGGTAGAACCTTGCCCGTGATTCCCTTTAAGATAACCTTTTCTTCTGCTTTGACAATCTTTCCACAAAAACCTGCTTTCGTAAGTCTGACCTTGTAGACCACGTCCTCAAACTGTACGTTTAATCAAAACCAAGACTGCCTTAATAACGCAAGAAATGGATAAAAAGAAGAAGAAGAAGAAGAAGAAAACATGCAAAGAAACCATCATTTAATAATCAAGCCATTTATATCAAAAGAAAAAAGACAATAAAATTAATGGAAAGAGAGAATTCTTAATTAAATTCTCATTCATCAGTACCCTCAAAGAAACAGCCCTGGTTGCTTTCTTGAAGATGGTTGACACTCCTGGTTCTTCCTCATTTAGTGCCTCTATGCCAGCCATCTCTTGTTCCATGCTGGTCCCACAATCTATCTCTGACTCCCCTAACAAAAAAACAAAAACAAAAAACAAAAAAAAAATCTCTCTTTCAATGTATATTCTTAAAACAAATGACAGAGAGCCAAGATCCTCTTTTCTTTCTGTCAATGTATATGTAGAAGCACGTATTGTATGTAACACAAAAGTTGTGGAAAAACAAGGAGAGAAGAGAGAGGAGGAGGCTAGAATAGGGTTCATGCGAGATAAATGAGAAATAGAGAGATCAGTAGGGCTACCTGATCAAACAAAGGGAGAGATACTTGGCTTTTCAAGAGGACTGTTAACTTGTTGAGCTATTCACGGCTCTATAAACTTTGGCTTTAGTTTAATTACCATAATTTTTAGTAGTTTGATAAATAATTATACTCCGATACCTTTGTATTTGGCTCAGCCACTCAACTGGTGGACCTTTTTTCTTTTTCATTATTATTTCTAATAGAGGTTATAGAAGGCCATTCACCTCAGTTGAGAAGCTATGCCTTAATAAGAGTTCTTGCATTTGGTGCTTCCTGAGCTTTTCTTCCTTTCCCTTTCCTTTTCTTCTTCTTGTTTTTTTTTTATTATTATTATTTATTTCTAATAGAGGTTATAGAATGCCATTCAACTCAGTTGAGAAGCTATGGGATCTCACCTTAATAAGACTTTTTTCTTTTCAAGAATTTTGTCCTTGTAAGAAAATATCTATTGATTCTACCCTCAAACTTGTGTTTCTTGTAAGGATTATGTCTTTTTGAAGAAATTTTATTGAACTCATTATGTAACTAGTCAAATTATCATGTTATTTTAATTGTACTTAATCAAAAACCTAACAAAAAAGCAAACTAGATGAAAATTTCCAATTGTAACTCCACCTCTAATTTTGCAAACCCAATTTCTAATTCACTCATTTTATTAATCAACAAGAAAATCCATCAAAAGCTTACAACTTTGATTTCAATTCTTGTTTTTTCTTACTTTTACCACAACAAATGTTAAACAGTTCAAAACTCTTTTTTCTTGGTTATATTTTTGTATCTAATTCTAATTCATTCATGGCTATTTCTTTTTTGTATGATTCTTATATCATATCAAGATACTCATACCATTTTTACATAAATAGAAAGAATTTATCAAACATTAAATGATAAAATCGAAAAAAAAATCAATTATACAAAAGGATCCAAAATAAATAAAAAATAGCAATTGAAAGAATAAGGATAAAATAAAAAATAAATTAGAGGACAACAAGAATTTTTTTTATTGAAGGGTGAAATTAAAAATGAAAATTCAATTTAACAAAATGACAAAAAATATTAAAAGAGTAGGAACCAAATTAAAAAATAAATCATAAATTTGGATTGAAGAAAAAAATTAAAAACAAATAAAGATTTTAAAAAGGAAAAGGAAAGAAAAATTAGAAATCAAAAAAATAAGAACGAAATTAAAAAAATATATCACAAATTAGGACTGAAAGATGAAATAAAAAACAAATAAAAATTCTACAGAAAGATCAAGAACAAAAAATCAAAAATCAAAAGAATAAGAATCATATTGAAAAACAAATATACAATAACTTGGAATTGATGGATGAAAATAAAAACAAATAATTTTTTTACAAAATATTCAAGAACAAAAATTAAAAATCAAAAGAATAAGAATTGAAGTTAAAATAGCAATAATCAAGAGGATAACTATTAAATTGTAAATGTCTAGTGTGAATTTCAATAGGAGAAAATAGAAAAGAGAAAGAAAAAAAACATCGCCAACACCAAAATATGCCACCTACATTGTTGCGTGCCGCTTAAATAAGAAGAGAACGCCATGAGGATTTCAATGATATGACAGAAAGGAGTTTTTGGCTATAGGGAGGCACGTATGCGCCGCTAGAAAAGCGCAGGTTCCTCTCATGTGCTGACGAGTGCGACCCATACACCAACATCTTCTTGATTAAATTATTATTTTATATTTATTAAAAGACTTAATTACTCTCAATCAAAATCAACTTCATAATAACAAATGAACCAAGTTGCAAAGACAACAAAGCCCCAATACATAAGCTTTAAAATTTTTAATTTTAAGAGTAGGAGTAATTTTACCGTGAAAAAAATAAAATTGACTAAAAGACCTATTATGCTAGCTTTAAAAAAAATATTTCTTTAAGGTTAAATGAGTCATTCCACTAAGTTTAAAAAATAAAAAAAACAACTTTAACCCCAATATTTTTTATAGAGAATGTCAGGAACAAAACTAATGAAATTCCCTCAATTAATAAATTTGATTATTCTCTATAAAACAAGAATTAAACCTAATATATTTTGTTTTGTTTTAAAGAGCTACAAAAACTATCCAAGTAACGAAGAGTCAGTTCTAGAAAAAAACTAAAGAAGATAATCAGACTTATTCCATGGGCTAGATAAGACAATAAGTTGGAAAAATTATTCTTTATGGATTAGAACCAGGAGAAAACTAAAGAAGATAATCCAAGAAGAGAGAGTGTGTGGGAAATAAAGAAGAAGAGAAAAATCATCAGAAAGGAAATGCAAGAGAAAGAAAGATGAGCTTGGGAGTTGAAATGGTGATGGCAGTGGTGGGTCTATGGGCTTTTGTTTTGCGGCCATTGGCAATGAGGTACGCAGGAGAGATGGTGGAAGTGATGGGTTATGAGTTATGGCAGATGATGAGAGGGAGGCCTTCTGTTAGTCTCTCTACTTATCTTCCTTATTCAAATTCTTTTCTTCACTAATGGCGGATCACTACTTCAAATCAAGTCGATGAAAGAAGCTGAGATGCAGAGTACAAGTGATAAAGTTAGCTGCTTTGCAAAGTTTTCTTGTTAGGTAGCAGGGTTTTCAAGGAAGAGTTTCTAAACATTTATCCTAGCTTAATGAAGTGAAAAAATTGGTTCATTGAATCGATTGAGTTAAATAAATTAGTTTTATTTTAATTAAATAATAAAAAATAAGGAATGATAATAAATGAATCAATTTTTTTAATAAAAATGATCACAATAAAATAAAATAAAAAATTTCAAAAGATGACATATAATATAGCTCAATTTTCAGTCCATTAAATATAAAATTATAAAATTGAGTAAAAAAAAAGGACTTCAAAAAAATCAGCTCTAGTCAACCAGAGTTGGCATAAAAAACCAGTAACCCCGGTAATTAAAGTTGAGCCAACCTGAGTTATGCCACCAATCTGCTCTCTAGATCATAAGATTAAAATAATCTAATAAAAAAATTATAAAATATTTTTTATATATATCAACTCGCATTAATTTCTCCAATCTATGACCTGGATTATTAGACTTAAAGCACCTTATCTGAAAAAATCATGAAATTTAATTCTTAATTAATCAAATATTAAAGCATACAAATAAAAAAATAATTTCAATTATATAAAAAGATTTAAAAAAAAAACCTAAAAGAATAGGGATCAAAATTATAATAGAAAATAAATTTTATATTTTATTAAGGAGTGAAATGGAAAAGAAAAATTAATTTAGCAAAAGAACCCCCAAAAAATCAAAAGAATGAGGTTCAAAACTAACATACAAAATAAAAATAAAAATTATTAAAGGGTAAAATTGAAAAGAAAAACAATTTTAACAAAAGGAAAAAAAACAAAAGAATGAGGATCAAATTGCTAAAAATAATATACCATAAATTTGGATTTAAGAATGAAAATGAAAAAAAAAATGTTTTTAATAAAACCAAGAAAAAATTAAAAATTTAAAAAATAAGAATTACAAATTAAGATTAAATAGGAAAAGTCATGACCCGGCAAAACCTGGTCAAAAACTCAGTTGCAACCCATTAACTTTTGTTTTTTTATTACTAAAACGATGTCGTTTTGATTTTTTTAAAAATAGAGATTGACCAGAGCGACCCGATCAACACCCGGAACCCGGATCTTGGATCTGACCGGGTTTAAAAACTATGGTATATTGAATAAATAATGAAACCTTCAAAATTTATCCCCAGGTAAGTCATTCAAGGAAAAAAAAATTATTTATCCACAATTAATTTAGTAATATTTAACTAGTCTAAAAACTTCAATGTCTCCAATAATCTGTGTTAAATTTTTTGATACGGAAAAAAATCATAAAAACATAATGAACAATATTTTTACTCATAAGTTACAATATAAATCCCTCTTGTTTTAGCTTTGACTAGTTTAGTATAGAGGTAATTATTTTTGGTTCGATTCAGTTTTTATCTAAAAAAATAATAAAATTTAATTTAAAAAAAATAAAATCAAACCAAAACGGATTCAAACCAATCGGTTTCAATTCGATTATTTTAGATCAAAAACCGAAACAACATCATGATTAAGTGAAATTAAAATTTAAAGCTCTAGCGGTGGGCATATCGGGGAATCCCAAGCAAGTTATAATATATATAGGACTATAGATACTGTGAATGCCGCTAGGAGAACTACAATTCGTTTAAATCGCTTGGATATATCTATCAACATATTGGAGAGAATAATTTAACCTTAGCATGCAAAATTGATCCATGTATACCATGCATGTAGCTGGAAATAAGAAGGAAATCGTATCCAATTAAAAAATATAGGCACTTGGAGTAAATATGTATCTGTTTATTCCCTGATACCGGAAAATAAAAAATTAAATAGAAGAAACAATTTCCCCCAGCCTGCTGTGAAAGTTGGAGCATATATATATATATATACATTGACAAGTAATATTAAAATACTGTATGGACTGACAAATCAATACGGGGCATAAAACTTTTAATTTTATTGCATTTCTTAGTTCTATGTTAATTCTTACATAAATATGGAACTATCGAGCTACATCTTACAATATTAATGGCTACAATTATTTATTAAGCTTGCTACTTTGAGCTATGACTTATTACAAAGAAATAAGTGAGTACAATTAACTAAATAATTAAATAAATAATTGTTTTAACATTATTTTGATAAATGAAAGATTGGTTTTAGAATTTATTAACACAAATTGAATGATGAACAGGCAGCAAAGGCTTCACAATGGACGATCTCTCGGTCGCGTTGGAAACCTTCATCTTCAATGAAAGAGACATGTACTAGACATGCAATATTGGAGTGCTTTTACGGCGCTGCATCTGCTTTTCGCTCTCAATCTCAAGTAAGGTTTTGATGACAATATCCGATGCGCTTGTTACAACGTCCGACCAGTTCCTGGAAATTACCAAGGTAAAAACGTGAAGAAAAATCCAAATTTCACAGTAAATTGTTCAATTTGAAAGTGAAAATCCAGTTTCCATCCAAACAAGAGAAAGAAAGTTATGGTGATCTTTACCCTTTCAAGGAGTCGAAAGTGAGTCCTACAGTGTACTTAGCCTCTTCAAGAGCCCAGTTAAACCTCCGTATATCCTCCTTAGGGCATTTTCCATTGTTCACAACACGAAGTTGTGAGGGCTTAATGTCACAAAAGATAGGGATTACCTTTTTCTTTGACTCCATAATAAGAGCTAATTCATGAAGACAGAAGTATGACTCACAATACCGAGGAGAAAAAACAGTAACACCAACCTTACATTTCCTTATTGCACTATTGATATTATCAAACAACTTATCTCCTGGCTTCATATTCTTGTTGTCCAAGAAAGGATGTAGGTTTAACCGGGAAAGGTGATCGTAAAGCAAAGTAGCAACCGTTCTCTTTGTGTCGATCCCTCTGTGGTTAATGAAAACATCACAAGGTTTGGTAACACGATTTGCTAGGAGAAATAGGGATGAGCGATGCATGGTTACTAGAGAAAAAATTTAGTTGTAGATCGTTCTCTCAGCAGATAATTTCTTTTCTTTTGCTTTGTTTCTTGTAGCTTGTGTTGTTATTGTAGAAGGGTAGGTTGATGGCTTTACCTTATATAGAGTCAGGCCTGGGTCCTTGATTCGTTGGATTATTCGTTTGAAAAAAAAAAAGGTCCCCTTCGTGGTTTAATAGAGAATACGTTCATCTTGATTGACTGTTTTACCTCCTGTTGAATTTGAAGGAAGAATTTTATATGAAAAGGTTGAAGATTACACACAGCCGTATATATGTTCGAATTGACAGAAGATGAAAACAACAAAACCTTGACCACCTATAGGCTTTCGATCTGCTGGGAATCATGTTGAACCCTTCAAAGAAGTTATGATCTTAAATAATATATTTAAACTTCAAATGCATGCAGCGACAAGAACAATATATGTCAGCTTGACAAATACAAGCGAATGAGGAAGAAACTGCAAAGATCACGTGGATTAAGACTCTCAAGGGTGTTCAAAGTAAATACCACTATTTATGTACGATTTCTTACTATATATTTTCTCTAATATTATAAGGACAGCTAAACACTCATTAACCTAATATCCATCTAAGTAAATTTAATTCAGGTATGTACCTCTTTCAAGGGTTTATTTGACTATAGGAAAATTCATCAATTAATTAATCTTGATCGACTTCATAAAATAAAACCTTTCTCACATCGTGCTAAAAGGGCTACAAACACGTATAAATTGGTAGTTAATATGTATCGAGTAAAATAGATTCAATTCTCAATATATAATTTTAGTTATTATATAATATAACAAGAGAGGGCTACTCCAAGATGCAACAAGTCTTTTAATAAATAAAAACAAAAGTGAGATGGAAAAGCCTATTGAAATTAAGATATATGGTTGCTATTAATTAATTATGCGCTGGTTTTGGATTAAAATTTTAACTAATATACTAAAATATAATTATAAAAGTCT
>Ga0325411_1006806_pt1 | contig 12508 bp, 9 predicted proteins | sample PopdelMetagenome_13_FD_206181 | JGI IMG/M metagenome (GOLD analysis project Ga0325411, IMG submission 206181) | Populus deltoides microbial communities from Bellville, Georgia, United States - Xylem-PdIQD-R4 | ecosystem: Host-associated > Plants > Phyllosphere > Stem > Wood/Secondary xylem... | reverse complement strand
TTTTGCTCTCTAATTTCCAACCTTTTCATGCATACAAGGATGTAGAGTTCCAAGATGGAGCAATCTGCCAAAAAATGTTATGGTATCAAACTCTGCACCTAAAGAAAAAAATAAAAAAGACCAGTGCTTGCATCAACAAGACATAAAATTATACTTCCCATGCTTTCATGTGAAAGTATTTTTTTCAAAAATTCATGCAGCAGTATTATTCATGGTTCTCTGCACTTTTTTATTCGGTGCTACCTGACATGTACACCTAAGTAAACTTGAATAAATTCCAAAATCTAAAAGTGGATCAGTATCTCATAAAAGGAATTGATGCATATCACACGTGATGCATTGCAGGATATAATATGTGGGGATGATGATTGGGTAATGTCAGCAACCAAGAGACAAGATAGGAGATAGCAGATGAGTTCCAAGAGCATCTAATAATTATGAAACTATCCATTCATAAGCCACCAGATAAGGTACATCTGAGCAAGAAATAAGTACCAAAGAAATTTCAAATTGGCAGACCTTTTATGCATTCCTGCTTTGGTTGCCTTTGGATGCTCGAAAGTGCAGCTTTGAAGTTCTCAAGTGACAAGAACCCCGATTTCAATTCCATATTTGAGATGGCAATAAATCTAGCATCAAATGGTAAGTTGAAGAGGGTAAGTATTACAACCTCAAAAACTATTAATTCACAACATTCAATTTTTCGAGGTGCAAGAACTAAACTTACAGAAATCTCAATAAATGATTGGTGGTAGAACTGGAGTTTAGATAATTGCTGATGATTTCTTTGAATCTCTCGTCTGCTAAAATACTCTGTCAAACATCAAGACGATACATGTTTGAATATGAATTTACATATCTGAGAGGACCATGATACTACTATCTAATAAAAAGTATGCATCAGATAACATATACTTGAAGCTTTTCATTGAACTCAGCAGCGTAGTCATGGGCAAGACTTGAGTCCATTGGCAAAGATAGGATGTGCTCCAGCAATCTGCATAACCAGAAAGTGATAAACTGGGATTTTATCATGGCACTTCTAACTCATGCAATGGGAAAGTACCTTTGTACATCTTCCTTAGATGGAGGAAGAAACAGTAACTTCCTATGAGAAAACCGAGATCTCACTCTTTTTTCCAAAAGCTGGTCCGCATCCTGCACATACAGCTTGACTTCTAAGGCTCTTAACAAGTTAAAACTAACATGATCATGCATAATCAATGTGCTACGATTGGAATTGACATTAATTTTCCACTCATCTATGCTTTTCTGCTTATTTTACTGCCAATTGGTTAAGTGCTACGTTTAAAGATTACTACAGGGAGAAGAGCTTCCGCTTTCTCCAACAGAATTACAATTTTTCACACATAAGATCTCGAAAATAATTATGATAAGCATCTCTTTGCTAATGCTATATACTGGGGAAAAAAAAGGAAGAAAACAATGTAAGGAAAAATAATTTAACATACTAATCGGCAACTAACACCAACAACAACAGCCTGAGATGTTACGGATTGCATCGCATCCAACAAGCTATAAAGTAGTCGTTGTTTCCCCTGAAAAGAGGAAAACCAAAAAAAAATATTAATTTGAGATTTCAACTGAAGAAAGCTTGCTATCTTTTGTGTAAGAAAAAAATCCTTATCCCATACAGTCCCTATTAAAAAATTCCAAGAAAAAAATTTCCTGCATGGACTATCATAAAACTATAATACTTGGCCACATTAAACTTGAGAGGTCAACTTGAGAAACTAGAAAAGATAAAGGATACCTGGGCAAATAGGTCAAACTCATCAAGTGCAAAAATAACTGTTTTATGTGCTAATCCACACTCCCTGGCAGCAAGAGACAACACATTTAGTCCAAGTTTGAGATAGTCCGATAGCCTTAAATGGCCTGTGAAAACAAAATATTAAAACTCACCTTAACATGGCTATCATAAACTGGGAGTTATCGTCAAAAGAAGCCTGTAAAAATCATCCCAAGATCAGGAAACCCGAATCCTTTCATCACAAGTCACTATAACAAAAACAGATTTTTGTATTACCATTTTTGAGAACAACAAATGATGCTCCATACATAGTTGTCTGGCAATTTCCTGAATGATCAATAACCATTACAAACATATTAATATTTACATATTTTAGAATTAGCATATCCTACAGCCCCACTTAATCTCCAGAAAATCCATGGTCTAAGTATTTACATATTTTAATTGATTTGCTTGCAAAATTACCAATCATCATAAAAAAAAATGGCTACTTCAATGTCCACAACAATACCTAATCAATGTATTATATATCAACAATGCATTTTTTCTTATTATCATCGCAATCAAATAAATACATCATGACACCATCATATTGCAAGATCTGAACGGTGTTAAGATGTAGGAGAGAAAAAGGATATATGACCTTGAAGGCAGAGTTGTCCTCACTATGCAATAGCCCATTCAATCTGATCTGCGTCACAAAAAGGTCATTGCGAATCTAAAGAAAAAGAAAAAAGAAGATACTTGAAGAGAATAAAGAAAAAATAAACAAATTCAGTTATAAATAAATGCATACGACTGTGATTGTGTCGGGATATTCCTCCAGTAAGTCGCTGAGAACAAGCTCCAATACCTGATTAAATCATTTTTTAACACTATGTTCTCGATAGCAAATCTATAACAAAAAAAAGGAAAAGGAAAGGGTAATGCATACCGCGACTTTGCCAGAGCCACGGGGACCAAGAAGCAGAATAGAATTGTTGCAAGCCTCCATGATTGAACTCGATATTATAAACTTCAACTTGCTGGCAATTTATTCCACATCATTTTAACAAAAATTATTGGGAATTCCTAAAAGCCAAGACAATCAAACGCACCTGTAGTTGCTGTCAGGGGAGTCAGAGAGAGGCTTGAAGATGAAATTAGGGTTACAGAGTCTGCTCCTTATCAGAATTTGTGCTTTCTCGGCTAGATTTTCGATTCCCATTTTGGGATTTATTTTGTAGCAAATTGAGAAAAAAGGTACACTAAGATGATGGAAATGGCGGGAAAGATTGAGAGCTTAAGGCTTAGGGCAAGGAAAGGTCCATGTATATATAAGGGAGAGTGTGGTGTAATTACGGATAACTCCCTGGATTTTGGGTGGGCACTTGCTCTGGTGGGCTGGGCTGTTCCATGTAAGAGATCACATTTGTGAAAATTGAACTTCAAATTTTTTTTATGTTTTGGTTGATTTTATTTTTTTTTTACAAAAATTGTTTAGAGCATCGTTTTTCAGTTCAGTAAATAGAAGCCTGTCCTACTCTCAAGTTTTTGCAATTTTATTTTCTATTATAAATATACACATGTTTAGCTTATATTGCTATTTTTTATAGGTATATATTTAAAGATAGGTCTACATTATGGATTTTTGGTGTCATGGTATTATAGTGTTAAGTATAATTTTATACATTGCACCACTAGAGACCTTTTTATTTTTTTGTTACGTTAAAACAATTTAATAAGAAGCCCACTTACAAAAAATATTTAAATCAAAAAAATTTTAAAATAAATGAAAATAAATATTAAATCCATAAACTATCAAATATAAAGATAAAAAGGTATAGGGTATACGAGTTGAGTTACAAAAAAAATTTAAATCAAAATATTTTTAAAATAAATAAAAATAAATGTTAAATCCATAAACTATCAAATATAAAGATAAAAAGGTATAGAGTATACGAGTTGAGTTTAGTTGACCGGGTTTCAAAATTCTTAACCCGTCATCCAACTTATGATATCTATTTTTTAAGTTTTTGATGTCTTATTATTTGTAATATCCATATTATCTGATTTTAATGGGTTCGGTCAAGTTAAATAATATAATATTATAAATAGACTGTTTTTTTTAATACCTTTGATTCTAGTTGGTCTTTGTTAAGGGTTTGATGGTGGTATTTTTCCCCTGAGTATCATACTTATTATTATAAAAAACGCTAAATGTTGTGGTGTTTTTACGGTATATATATATATATATATATTGTTCATTCTCTCGCATTTTAATGTAGATTTACTATTTGAAATTTTTTATTTTGATCCCAAAAATTATTTTTGCATAATTGCATCTTTTTTGGAACGAAATAAAGGGAAATTGAGTCAAATTTGTTGACCAATAACAACATTGAAAGATAGAGGATCAAAGTAAAAAAGAGCACCATAAACGAGTCATAGTTTTGAAATTCTCACAAAAAATTCACTTCAATCCTCAAATCTCACATGATGTCTATTTGATCTCTGTTATTTTTTAATTAAATTTTGATATAAAAAATTATTTTTTCTAATTCATCGTTTGAGAAATGAGAGAGCATTCATCAAATTCATGCACTGGAGAGAGAAAAATGTCGCACGCACTAGTGGGATCATGGCTGCTTATACAGCTATGAATCCTACCAACTTACATGGCGACAAGGGTAAAATGAATGATCAACCTACTTGAAGACCTATTAAAAGAAATCATTTGGGGTGATAGCTGTTAGTGATTAGTGAATAATTGTTGAGTTGAAATGGTGATGCCATAAAAAAAGTCATCTTGTAGCGTTTGTTCTTTTGAATTATGATTTTTTTTTCTTGATGAAAATCATGTGCATAGCATATACTGATATGAACTACTCAGACCAACAATATTGCTGTAATGTTTGGATAAGGCATGCTTCCACTACAGAAGACTTTTTAATGACCCTGGGATTCGATATGCAGAATTTCCACGGCACAGGACTCGTAAAGATTGGATTTTAGGATGTCTGAAATACAGTCAAAGCCTAGTCAGTGAAATTACAACAAGTTTGAACTACGACTCAATTTAAGGATTGTCACAGATTCATATATTTTCCCCTACATCTCATGTCCGATTTCCCCTTCCCACTTGCGTACTCTGGCCGTTTTACCCATGAGCGGACTACGGTCTCGTATACTTCGGTTATTATCCATCCAGGAATGTGCTTACCCCTTGTCTCTCTCAAATGCTACGTTTCAAGTTAAGCTACCAGGGTAGTAAGTCAGAGCAAACCTTGATCGATAAGCAATCCTTTTTTTTCACTTTGGAAATGTTTTAATCGAATGCGAATCAGACAGAATTACGTACTGAAAGATACTAGAAAACATGTATTTGGACAAGTCTAGCTCAGAAACAAACCCTGTGCGAGTCCCCCCCATCCCTCTAACAGCTTAGCCTAGAGAAACATTCTGCATTATGGATTCTATTTCGCTGGTGCTACAGCAATCCAGCGTCACTTCCATTTGTTTCATTGAGTTTTTCAAATCATTGCATGCCTGGAAAATAGCTTCCGAAGGGCTTGTCAAACTTTCCACCTTCGACCGCACTTCATCAATAATACTAGATATTTTCTCCAAAGCTGCCTTCAAAGCTGGAAATTCTTGTGGGGGATAAAGAGAGGCTCCAAGCTCATCAATCTGCACTCCGATTTCTTGGCACAGCTTCAATAACTTCTCCAGAGTGTCCACGAAATTGCCACTGTCTTTAGGCTTTTCCTGTTTAAGCAAACCAGTAATAGTGCGGATGAGTTCTTTTAGGACTACAACTGTCTCATTCATAACCCCAATAGCTGATTGAGCAACTTTCATCTCTTCAGGTGACAAGTCATTGCCTAGATCATCACTCAGGCTATCATTGTCATTGAGTCTAGTATCATCATGAGAAGCAACATCATGAGAAGCTGCTTCTGTTTGATTGGAGGGACCTGGTTTGAGCTCCTTCATCTCCCGAAGAACATCCTTCACTGAAACTGCAACCTGTGTCATTGCTCGCCCAATTGCTGTGATATTTGAAGCCGGAGTCTTCTTAAGAGCATCGCATGCTTCCCATACCGCACCAACTAATTGTGGTACTACAAGTTTGAAGTCCTTATTGCGAGATCCTGCCAGTGTTCATTTTATAAGGAAGAAATAAAGAGCATCAAAATCCATCTGTTTAAAAGGCATGACGAATCACCACACAATCATGTTGATGCATAACATGACCAAAATAACCTTGTAAAACTAGTCTACACCTGGAAACAAGCATCATGGTGGGAACTTGCATATTTTATTGTCAAGTTTACTTCCTGAGATCACATGGGACATCAAGTGATCAATCGCAGTTTGTCTCATTAGAAAAGATTAAACATATTGAAAGTCTCATTAGAAAAGATTAAACATGTTGAAAGCCAACTCCAGTTTCGATAATGATTCTAGAGAACTCCTGCAATTTCTCCTTCGAACTCCTGTTTTTGTTTCAATCATCCCAAAATTGTTTGACTTGTTTCTTTAATTCCATTACTGGAATAAAATTTTGGGTCATAAACACTTAGTGATAGTGTATAATCACAATATCTACGCTCGTTGTAATATTGTATAATCAACACACTGTGTTTCCCCAACTTATATAGCAAGTCATGTGTTGCAAGGACATTGCTGAGATAAAATAGATGCACTGATCTCTCAAAAAGAACACCATTGATTGGATCACACATGTATTCTTTTGCATAATGTGTCTGTTTAGAGCACAGGTGCGTTGAGTGCAATTGTTTGTGTGAAACAGAAAGAGATGTTACCATATGAGGAGACAGTTTCCATCATCAACTTAAAACTGCAGTCAACAACTTGCTTAATGGATGCATGGATAGCAGATGAAAGAGTAGGTCCTGCACCAACCATACTTCCATGAGAAAGCAGAAGCAGACCCTGCAATGTATTGAAGTATGTTACCATGTTTTCTTCAACTGCTTTAGCTTCTGGTGTTTCCCCAGTCCAAAGCATTCCAACTGCACCATAATAGAACCACCATCACATACACAAATCTGATCCATAATGCCATGTAGGAAAAGAGAAAGGACGGAAGCTAGCTCTTCTGAAGTGGAAACAGGTCCAAAATGTCATTCAGGTGACATGGGACAGATGACAAATCAGAACCATGAACAGGGGGAAAGTAGTATCAATGAGGGTTCCCCCCCCCCTCCCATTTTTCTTCTAGTTTGTTTGGGTATGTTTTGTTTGTATTGCACCCCTGATTTTAATTTTTTTTAAGTTTGGTCCTAATATTTTGAAAATCTTTTAATTATACCATTTAAATTAAGACTTAGTTTGTATAAAACATATATTTTGCACCCCTGTAAATTGTGTATCATCCCTTATTTTAGTAAAAAATCTACTTCAATCTTTTCAGATTGACACCCTCACTTCTTAAATTCTAGGTCCCCCTGACTACGAGGACAGTTTTGTATGGGCAATTTTCTCATCATGAGTTTAAAACGTCAACAAGAAACAGCCTTAGTATGGCTATCATTCTCATCATGAGTTATAACAACCAAACTATATAATGTTGTAAAAACAACAATAAGATGGGATGGCAGATGCACCGGAACCCAACCATAACATCTAAATATAGACCAAAAATCAACTTTTCAAATGAATATTCAAAACAACTTACAGCCAGATACCTTAATGACAGCATACTCAATAGAAACAACCAATTTTCTCCTCCTCTGGTTATAAGGCAATCCAAAAGAAAAAAAGAACAAAATTTGCTGTATTTCCTCGTATCATCCAGTTTCTAATTTCACCCACTTGCTCCTTTTCTTATGATCAAAATAGAACAAACCAAATTCAAATCCTTATGATGTCCCCAAACATCTAAGAACACCCAACAAAGAAGCACTGCTAAAATATGACAAGACAATAATTGAGATACTTTCAATAAGCAAATGTAGTACCATGAAAAAAAATGCACGCCATCTAAAAATTTAAAATTTAAAAGAAAATACATTAAAGAAGAGAGAGAGATGGAAGGTGTTAAAGAGCGGTACCGATAGTAGCTTGCTTGGAGACTTGATCACCCGTTTTAACAACTTCATCCCAGCTCAGTTTATCAAGCGACGAAGCTGGTGTTTGATCCAGCAGCTATTTAAAGAAACAAAATTAGCACACTATAAAAAAACTTCAATTAAAATCTGAAATGGCGGAAGAAAACCTGAAGGGTCTCGTGGATGGTATTAAGGTGCCCACTCAGACTTTGATTCAGACGCTCTCTCTCCGCTTTTCCCATCTCTCTCTCTCTCTCAATCAATCTTGTGGTTTTTGGGGTATAGACTGCAGTTCTTCTGTCCGATTTATTTATACTCTACTTAACGGTGTCGTTTGATTGACCCTAACAACTTCCTATGTTTTTTTTCCCCTTCACAAACTGTATCTATCTACTGATACTTCTAGCCATCTTTAATCACACCTTTTTAAAGTAATATCTATTAAATTTTATTTTCTTTGAGACATAGCTAATAATATAATTGGTATATTTAGAGTATGTTTGTTCTTGTAGAAAATTTTTATTTTTATTTTTTTTAGTTTTAAATTATTTTAATATGTTAATTTTAAAAATAAAAATATTTTTAAAAACAATTTTCTTGTAGAAATCATTAAACATTGCTTGTAATTGCTAATGTGATTAATGTTGATTTTTGTTAAAGTAAATTAGGCTGCTTGGAAAGCGTCAGCATTGAATGCTAGGGAAATTGAAATACATATATGTATTTTAGAAAAATAGTTATAATTTTTTTTAAAATATTTTTTATTTTGAAATATATTAAAATAATATTTTTTTATTTTTAAAATATTATTTTTAACTTCAACGCAATAAAATGTTCTTAAAACATTAAAAAAAATATTAATTTCAAATGAATAAATAAAATTCAAATTTTTTAAATATATTTTTAAAATTAAAAAACAAACAGAATATTTATATTCAGTTAAAGCTATTCAGAAGCTATTATTGCTGCTTCCGTAGAGGTGGACATCTATAGGTGCAATTTGATCCAGCCATGCCGGCACTGCTGCGGATTTTTACCATGCTAAAATTTACATTTGATCATGCACACCTCCCTCCCGGCAACTATTTCTTGCCACCAAAAGTCCTTATAGCTTTAAGTACCATGACACCAGCACTCTAATAATAAGCATATCACGTCGTGATAAATTAGAACTGCATGCTCTTTATCATTGTCTCATCATCAAGTTAATCCAGGATGGACATCAAATCTCATCTTCAATACAGAAGCTTTGGTGCCACAAAGACTGGGAACAAAGTTGCATAAGCTGCTAATCTAATTGCTGTCTCTTAAAACTGCTAGACACTAAACTTGTTCGTCGCCCCTGTTCCTTCACGCTAAAGTGTTTTCTTCTGAAGATCTATCCTCAAATACCCTTTCCCTTGCCTGCCTTGCCTGCAGCAATAAGACGACCCAGACATTTAAAACATCTCAATAGAAAAAGGTACCGATAAGGCTTCAAGATAGATTAAGTCTGGATATCAAACCTGTTTTTTCCAGTTCGTACAACTTGTTACAAGAGAAAGCAGAACTGTTTGTAAAATGGCACCGGCTTGTATGCCAATCCAAAGGCCCCTTGCTTTCAACTGCCACCAATAGCCCAGTATGGCAGCAACGGGAACCCCACATAGATATAATGCTGCAAGATTGACGGAAGCCCCTATATGCTGCCAACCACATCCCCTTGCAACACCTGCAGATGTGAGATAACAACGGATACTAGGTAGAGTTATGCCAATATTTATCTTCAGAAAAAAATTTGCTTGTCGATATAGAAGGTGAAATTCAACCTGAAAGCACCCCTTGTAAGCCATCTATTATAACAGACAGGCAAACCAGAGGGGCCATGTTGGAGACATAGTCCACCACTTCCCTCTCATTGCTGAAACTGTAGCCAAAAATGTGCCGCGTGGCAAAGAGGGTTCCACTCACAACAAGTAACTCTATTATTGCAAGAATCATCACAGAGTAGGCAGCAATACGTGCTGCTTGCGGGCGCCCAGCTCCTAATTCATTTGAGACTCTAGTGCTACGTACACAGATGAAGAAGAAACAAATGGAGACATGAAAAATCAATTGCATCATTCATCATTAAAAAAAAAAAAGAAACAAAGAAATAAAGCCTTCTTTCGATATAGAATTGAAGAGAGCTAGTATGCAGATCTACAGAAGTTATCTAAGTGTGTATCGCAGCACAAACCTGGCTGCTGCGCTTAGTCCATATGGAATTGAATAGAGTGTTCCGACCGTTGTTAAACTGCTTAACAAATTGGAGAGCAAATTATTTGGTGATATTCTCATTCACACATATCTTTAAAAGAAATGTTAAAAAAAAAAAAAACTAGAAGAAAGCATACCATACAGACAGGACTGAAGTCTCAAGTCGTGGATTTGATAAGAGCCCTGATAGCAGGATGACAATCTCATATGACCACCATTGCAGGCTACAAGTTTTAACAAGACAAAATTCATGAAAGGTTACATGCCTTCTGATAGTTAGAATTACTGGTATCTTTATGTTAATTAGAGGGAGAAGAGAGAACGTATTAATTATTTACCAAATCATCATTGCAGATGGTATAGCAAAGCGGAAGAACTCTCCGATTCCTTGGAACAGTTCTATAGAAATTGGGACACGGGTTTTGGCACAGGCGGGAGAGTATTTAACGTATAATATAAGAAAAATTGCATTCAACCAATATGAAATACCGACAGCTAATGCTCCTCCAAGGTTTCTGAGTCCAGACTTGAATACTAAAAGCCAGCATAGAGGTATATGTAAAAGGAGAGTGACACAAGAGCTTACAAGCAATGGAATGGTTATACTTTGCACTTGCAAGTATCGAGAAAGTGGCTGAAATATTGCATAAGCGAAAATGGCAGGAAGGAGCCATAATGTAAATTGGCCAGCTTCGTGTGCAATTATGGGATCTTGGCCAATTAATATGAGCAGCTTTTCCATGTTGATCCAAACCAGAGATACAACGAGAGCAACTAAGATTAGGGAGAACATGGCACCATAAGTTTGGTTTCCGACTTTTCGATATTGTTGAGCTCCATAAGCTTGCCCACATAGAGTTTCCAGTGCACTTGCCATTCCATTCTGTCCGGCATATAATCCAACAACAACATTAATTTATGTGCACCATGAATTTGTTATGTTTTTTTCAGTTATTTCTCTTCATGGTAATAAAAGCTTAATGTGCAAGAAAGTCCACATCAATTTACCATCACAATTTTTGCAATATCAAAGGTGTGGCTAGTGCATTAGTTGTGCGGCTTGTGAATTTCATTCATCAAGGATTACGTAGTGCATGCAGTTCATGATTTAAGAACTAACTAGAGAAAAATATATAGTCTTGGTGATTAAAAGAAGATCGTTAATATTCTATTGGATTAATTGATAAAATGCTTTTTTAGAAAAAAAACTATGAACATGTTAAAAAGCCAGGAGACAAAAAGTGCCGAATCTAAGAAGGATTTGGGATCAGTGTCTTTGGGTTATTTGGTAGCGCAGAGAAGGATTTTTCAGGCGGGATTACTTGCATCCTATTGGGCCTCTCATCGATCAAAACGTTTTAGGACAAAGGGTCATAAGGGGAACTGGCAATGCTATACAGCAAATGTATCTGCGATAATTTATAATGACTGGGTATGGCCTCCAACAAGATCTGTTCAGATGGTCCATATTCTTCAGCAATGCAAGTAGGATCGCATCCTTCTAAGTTGTTCCTTTTCGTTATGAAATTAATTAATTTTTTCATCAATAAAAGAAACGAGGAGATTAAAATGGAAATACAGGAGACTTACTAGAAGACTGATGCCGGAAACATTACAGAGAGAGATAGCTATGGCAGAACTAGAAAGAGCTAGCTCACCAAGATGACCCACCATCATATTTGAAATAACCAGCAACAAGTTGAGGGCTGTTGTAGTAACCACCATGGGTCCTGCTATGTAAGCTAGCCTTTTCACTTCTTGAGTAAACTCACGCCATGTTTGAGCTATACCTTCTCTTCCCTCATTTGATCTCTTTTCTGGTAGTAGTAAACGCTCTTCCATGCTCTTTTTCGTGTCTTTTTCCATGGATGATGGATTATAAGTTGCCTGCCACGCTATTCTTAGAGATGTGGAGATTCTTTCTTCTACTTTTTGATTTTTCTTGAAGACTGGAGATTGGCAGTTGAATATATATCAGCCAAAGACATTAATACAGATTGATCGAGTTTCAGCATCTTCGGGGAAGAGAAAAAAGGCATATTGAAAAAAGAAAAAAGAATCAATATTGAAGTGCTGCTGATGCATTAAGGTGTTATTGCATTATTTCCTTGATTGTGCCAGGAAACATAAAGTAATTACAATCAAGATAAGCCATTCATCACCTCTACCTACAGTCATTCATGCATAGATAAAGATGAATGTCCGGTTGAAGATTTTGAATTCGAGCCTTTAAAAAAAAAAAATAGTCTCTCTGTTAGCTAATCATCTATTAGAGAAAATCAATGTTTGTATCGAAAATAACAGGATGGAATTATGCCCATTCCTTTTTTTGTTATTTAGAGGAGATACCAAGCTAATTAATCCCCTTTATTTAATAAATTTGAAAATGTGAATTAAATATAAATAAGAAAATCTAAACCTTACATTCAAGGTAGAGTTT
>Ga0325411_1006805_pt1 | contig 12508 bp, 7 predicted proteins | sample PopdelMetagenome_13_FD_206181 | JGI IMG/M metagenome (GOLD analysis project Ga0325411, IMG submission 206181) | Populus deltoides microbial communities from Bellville, Georgia, United States - Xylem-PdIQD-R4 | ecosystem: Host-associated > Plants > Phyllosphere > Stem > Wood/Secondary xylem... | reverse complement strand
CTTTGTAGTTATTTTAGATTGCATGTAAAGAGAAAGGGGGTAAGTTTTATTAAATTCACTTAGCCTTAGTGTTATAGTGCATAAACACCCAATAACATGATTAATGACTCTTGAAATACAATTCGCATTTACATCCTGTAGCATGGTATAGTTTATTTTTTTTATATTGCTCCATATGCATGTTCATTTTATTTTTCGAGTTTGTAATTACTTACTTGATATAAAATCTATATTTAATTATTAATCAACTTAATTTTTTTTAATTATCAAAGAATCCTTGATAAGAGCTAGGAGAACATAAAGTACCACTAGTAGTACCTTGGTGGGGGAACTTCCAAGACCCCAGATTCATAGGGAGGATGCAAGGTTGTCGAGCTAAGGAAGCCTCGTCTATGGAGTAGGGACTATGACAAGAACAAAGAGGTTGATAATTCAAACTTTTCTTTTTCTTTTTCTTTTTTAAATCTATAAATGGTCATTTTTTATGTTAGATGAAAATGTCGTTTTCTCCGTGCTACTGTTTTTTTTTAAAAATTTAAGTATAGTTTGAAATTGTTTTTTTCTTATTTTTTAAAGTATTTTTTATTTAAAAATATATTAAAATAATAATAATTTTTATTATTTTTTAAAAAATATTTTTAACCTCAGTAAATCAAAAAAATTTAAAATAAAAAAAATAAAAAAATCTTCAAAAATATTTTTTAAACATAAAAAAAAACATTTCGTTATATATTATAAATCGATAGATGCACACTTCAAGTTTTAGATTATGAATCCATCGAGTTAATTTATATTAATTAATATTATATTATTTTTTAAAATAAATTTAACTTTTGATTGGATTAACCAGAATAATGGAATCAAATCAAATTAATTTTTTTTTATTTTTTTTAAACTTGGTTTTTTGAATTTTTTGTGTGAACCTAACTTGAATAACTACGTTATTTACTACTAATAGATCAATTCCAGCTACTCATGTTCTATCAAATAGAAAACTGCATTTATCACTTACTGATAGTGTAAGAAGAAAATACTGATAATAGAGCTATGGATGACTAGTTTAGAAGGACTAAGTTCGTTGTTAATTAGGACTTCTTAACTAATAATTGCTGATTTAGGATTGAATCGGGCTTGTGCTAATTATTCTTTGACGTTTACGTAGGATCCGTTTGAAGATTTGTTTTTCTCGAGCAATGTGGAAAATTTTCAACAAGAGAGTTTATTTAATTCTTTTACTGCTAGGGACTCTTGTTAAACCCGGTTCAGTACAATCTCAGATCTAGTTAACTCGAAACCAGGCATGGGCGGGTTAAAAACGTTGAGCGGAAATTGATTTGATTAAAACCGAGCAACTTGATAGACCAACCTATATTTTTTTATTTTTTTTTTAATGTTGAAATGATATTATTTTGAATTAATATAATTTAACTTGTTTAAACCACAGTTAAAATCTTGAAAAGTCATGTCACGTGCTAGATTTAATAACTTTGGGCTATGAACTTGATACAAATAAAAGTTAAGAATAACTAGACTTGTCACGTAACAAACCTCTTATATATCAAGAACACTGGAATTATAGCACTTGAAGATCTAGCCACTGTGGTCAATCGTGTGACTTGTTCCATCCCCGTCTCGGGTTCGATTCTCTATGTGCACCATGTCACTCCCGCGGTGTTTTACTTACTCACTGGGCTTGCAGGATGTTCAGTGGGCCGTGGAGAATAATCGTGGTGCGCGTAAACTGGCCCGGACACCCCACGCTAATCCAAAAAAAAAAAAAAAGAACACTGGAATTATAGTGAAACTCTTAACATATTTAATTTTACTTGTTCGTATCTTCACCTTTCAAAAGATTATCACAAACTTTTATATAAAAAAAAATTATAAAATCTTAATCATGTTGAATAAAAAAAATAAACAAGAAAAATATTCATTTCAAATAAAAAAAGAAAAATATCAAAAATAACTACCGATAATTGCTGGGCTCTTTTATTACCATGATTGTTTTGCTGCATGTAGCAAACAAAGATAAAAATATTTGTTACATGTTAAAACTTTTAAATATCAAGAACATCATAATTACATTGAGACTCTCATAATACTTAATTGTATTCATTTATGTCTACACCTATTAAAAAACTATCATAACCCTATATAAATAAATAAAAAGAACTATGAAATTCTAACAATACTAATAATAAAAAAAAACAGGAAAAATATTTCCTTCATATAGAAAAAAATAAAAAAGAATAAAAGAATATAAAAAAATCTATCTACCTCTAAAAAAACTCCTCCATGGATCTACTCATTCAATATATAAGAGTTTTTTTTTTAAAAAAATTAAAATAAAAGCAATGTCACTCCAATAAATTTCACATTATATTTTATAAAAATTTAAAGATTTTGAATTACATATTTTTTGGAATTGATAGTGATTTTTCTCAACTTACCTTTAATTTTGGTAAACAGGCATTTTCAAATACTAATACTTGCCCCAAATTACACGAGGAAACCCAGCCCTAAATTATTTTCCGGAATGTCATGTAATTTTACCTACAAATTAATTAAAACATACCGGTAATTATCTCTCTATTGTTAAGACATAAAACATATCATCTTTTAAATGTTGACTGAAATGATAAAAATTGGTTCCATCAAAAAATTATTTTCCCTCAAAGTGCCCAAATAAATAAATTAAAAGTCAATTCAAAAGAATAATATTTCAAGTTTTTTTTATTTGGTTTAATTTAAAAATTAATCCAAACTAAATTACAAGTTGATGGCATCGGCTAGAGTTAATAATAATGATTATGATAAAAATAATTAAACTAATTTACAGGTTAATTAAAACTAATTTAAGAAAATAATTTAAATAAAAAACTCAAAGCAGGTTTGATATTGCAGTGAAATCATAATTTATTGAAATATTAATTTTTAATTTTTTTTATCGTTTTAATATGATAATATAAAAATAAAAAAATATTATTTTAATATATTTTTAAATAAAAAATATCTAAGTATAAACAAAAATATATTCTTAAACTATACAAATCGATCTCTATCTCTAGCATGGTTGGATATTAGCTGTCACATATGAAAAAAACAAGAAAGGAAACATGTAAAAGTATTTCGATGAGTGTTTGTTTCTTCAAACATTTATTATTACTTCCAAAACCTTATAAAACCACTTTCAGAACCTCTCTCAGCCTCCCCCAACTTTCCACACTCTTCCTTTCATAGTTTCTGCAACTCATCAACCAAGCCATCCACCTTCTTCAAAGTTTTCGTTTCAGTCTCTTTTAGCTCTGAAAATGACATAGACTCATCATTCTGTTATTCTTGAGAGCCCCACCCTTTTTGGTGATTGACTGTTGATTTTCGTGCTGCTTTGTCAAAAATAAAAAGAGCTTGTTTGCTTACCGGAAGTAAAGTTTTTAGCTTTAAGACGCCCCAATAAAGGTTTTTTGGGCTATTTGTTTGTTGACAAAAACTGCGATTAAAGCCATTTTTGTTGGCTTTTACTTAGCTTTTGTTGAATTTAGAGTGATTTTGGAGGTGGGTTTTCAAGGGCTTCCTCTACAAGGTTTAAAGATTTCATTTTGAGCTCCACTGGCAATGCTCTCTATGCTTTCTCGGTGAGTTTCTATCTTATCCATGTCTCTCTTTCTATTTTCGTAATTGGTGTAACTTACTTGTTTTACTTATCTATGAACTATTATCAAGCAGAGGTGCCAAATATTTCATTTTTATTGCGATAAGTGGTCTTAAAAGTTTGTTCCTTTCATGCACCAAATCATCTAATTATTTTGTTTTTTCTGTTTTTGTATTCGAAGTGCTTTTTTTTTTACTGGGTCATTTAGATTTCTATTATTCGGGATTCTTGGGCACATCTATGGAATTTAGTAGCAGTAAGTAGTTATGCTGGTATTAAATATAAGTGGATGGAAGGGTAGGTTATGTTTTCATTCATGCATGGTTTGAATATTATGCTATTTGGTGGGTCCGGAAGAAATCCTCTACTATTAAAGTTGGGTTTGTTCCCTATCGCATTTTCAAAATCATTATAATACACCATTCAATTACGTCCGTGTTCTTTGCTGATTGATTTTATTTGGTGCAATTTTTAGCCTTTGGATTAGTTTATCTGATTTGGGGTGATTGGTCAAATGATGGATTCTTGCTAGTTAAAAAAAAAAAATTGGTGGATGGTAAGGATTTTGTTAATTGATTGTGTGCTCTTCTTGTTGTTAATATTTTAACTATAAGTAATTGATTGCGTGTTTCATTGATTCATGGAACTGTTGTCTGTCTGTGCACCCAATTATTTAATTATGGAGATGACATTTGTTTGATAAGCAGATGCCTATATTATTATGTCACAAGCTTCTAATCGATGGTTAATCTCTGGCGAAAACAGTGTTTTTTTCTTTTTTATGATAACAAAACATTAACATTGCATTGAATTCCCCCCTGATGTGCGCACCTTGTGTAACAGCCGTGTATATTTTATGTCATACTGAGACTAACACTAAGCTCAATGGTGGGTCTATAATGGCTGTGTTCTTTCTTGGATGCTTCTTTTAATAAAAATAGATCTTTTGGTTGGTCAACCAAATTTTCTGTTTCTATAGGCAGTTCTGCTATTAGTATCCGAGTGGTTGCTTGATCCCTGTGTTCATTGGGGAAGGATCCCTTGACTGGCAGTCCTTCATCACAGGAGATAAAACAAAACCATCCTCCTGACGTAGGCATTGATTTTCAACGATAAATCTGTATTCTTAGGGAGTCTCAATTGGTGCATCTGTCTGTTTTTTCCTTCGAAAGAAATGTCAGTACGGAGATAGTTCTTATAATGGAAAGTAAAAAATTCATATGGGTCATTAATTGCTGGTCATGATGTAAAATTCTGATCAAGGAATTTAGAAGTGAAATGTCAACTATTGATATAACAACATATTTAGATCTAAAACTGTCTGTTACCTGGTTTCTTGTCTGCAAAAGGAGCATATTTTTCTTTTAAATAATGTCAAATGAAAAAGGATATTGGTGTGGGAAATAAGTATGAAATGACAGTGCTATAATTATAAATACAGTGATACTCAACATTTTGAATGTAATAATCTGCAGCTGAGTTTAGTGAACATGCATGGTAAGAAAGACGAGTCCATTTGATTGACGTGCTCTTCTGGTTTGGCCCTTTTGTGACTATATGTGGCTAGTGGATGAGTTCAGATGATTACTCTCTATCCTTTTCTTTTAGATATAATGCTATATCCCAGTGGCAAAGTTGCTGCAAACATCCTAATTGGGTTCCTTCATCTTTAATTGCACATGCTAATTTCCTTGCTATTTCATATAGGGAGAGTAAGGGATAGAAGTGTTTGAAGATGATGGAAAACAAGAGAAGCCCTTGCTCAGTTGACCATGGCACTCTCACTTCTCTTGCAACTAAAAGACACAAGGCTGATTTTTCTATCTCCACCAAGGTTTTTCCTCCCTATCATCTTTTTCCTGCACTTATCTCCTGTTGTGAATACAGCACCTGTCTCATTTCTTTGACATGTTTACCGAGTGTAATGGATGAAGGATGACTACCAATATTAACTTGAATTATTGGCTTAAGAAAGTCATTTCCAAAAACTATGTGGTCAGTTCACGGATAGTTTGGCATTGCCCTCTTCTATCTAAACCCATGACAAAGCCAATTTCAAAAAAAGAAAAAAAAAACAGGTGGTCGGTTTCATGGATGCTTGCCCTTCTCTATCTAACCTACGTCATAGCCAATTCCAAAAAATAAAATAAAAACGTGGCCAGTTTCATGGATCCTCTGGCATTCTCTATCTAGACCTACGCGCTCCTTTTGGTCCTCATCAAATGTTACTTTTCTTAATATTCTTGTCTGCCATACAGTCTATGCCTAAGTTTTCATTCTGCAGTTAGGCAAGCCATTCTCTATAAGTGCCTAGTTAATACTGTTGGTGGAGTTTGAAGTTACACCCCCAATTTTTTCCAGCAACGAGACAATTCTAAATTGGAGCGTGGTTACTCAAAACAGGGAAGAAAGTACTTTAGGATAAGTTTTTTTTAATCAAGCCTAATACACAGAAATCGCTTAGCTGAGCCAGTTTAATTTTAGTTGGAGGTATTTGTAAGGCAAAGCATTTGGGTGCTTTAGTGATTTTCTATGGTGGTCATGTGGTTAAATTTTCACTCAAAGTAGGTCAAGATGCACCAAGAAGCAGATTGTCAGACCTTGGTGCTTGTTGACATCCTGCAAACCCAGAGTCCCCGAGTTAAATCTAATATCTCCTCCTATAGGGATTATATTGCTAGTCAAGTTAATCCACTGTAAAAGATTTAGTGCTCATATGTGCCTTATTCGAATTGGTAATAGGAACGAAAAGAGAAACTTGGGGAACGCATCGTAGCTCTGCAGCAGCTTGTTTCACCGTATGGAAAGGTACAGATGGCAACTTTTTTCTGTTAATAAGAATCCATTTTATAGCTTGCATGAGCGTTTTAATAATTGTGTAGATGGTCTCTCTGAAGATTTGACAGGGGAATTTATTATATTATTTTTCCTCACACATCATCTATTATCTTGAATGATTGTCATTTTAAGACCTTTACCATTTAATGCAGACTGATACTGCATCTGTCCTTATGGAGGCGATGGAATACATACGGTTCCTTCATGAACAAGTTCAGGTTTGGATTTTGGCCTTCTCTTGCTTATTTTTTGCCCTGCACACTATTCTGTCAGCTTGCCTGTTCTTGAAGTACTTTTGCAATCTGGAAATGCATTCACAAGCTGGACTCTAAATGAAATGGAAATTAGTAAGGTGAAACCTTGTGCTTGCAAAATGAGGGAATTTTTCCCCCTGAAACACTTTTGACTTGCAAAATGTAATATTGAGCTCTTAAATAGGTTCTACATATTGCAATTTTTGTGGAAGCATCAAGCATATGCAATGGTGTGTTGGATATGCAGATTTGTTTTCAATATCTGACCTGCGAGCTATTGTGATTTGGGCTCCGATCTCTGTTTGAAGACATGTCATCTTAAAATAGTACCCCCACAAAATAGAACTGTTGCTTTCCATTGATTTAGGTTATAATAGACAACTCTTACCCTTTTGAACTTTTAACTTTTAACTTTGAGATGGCTAGCACATTATGGTAAGCTTTTGTTATTGCTGCTTCGCTGTGCAAGTTTGATGGCTAAGACTGAGTATCTGATAATGCTAAAAATATGTTTTTTTTTTTTTTTTTAATATTGTTGCAAATACAATTTGTAGTTTAAGAAATGGTGGTGATAGGATGTTAATTTCTCATTATTGTAGTTTTAGAACTGTCGAACGTTGTAGTTGTGGAATCATTGCATGTCTGCACTTTTGTTTGAACATTAACATGACTATTTTGACATTTAAACTTGACCTTTTTGTGGTGGTTTCAGGTGTTGAGCGCTCCATACCTCCAAGGTACATCGTCAGCACAAATGCAGGTGAGCATGAGCTGGACCTAGATTACATGACATTTTCCTGTTACACACTTTACTTCTAGAGAGCAATGTCGTTTGAAGTGCATTTTCCTGATACTTCCAAAAACTAGTTGCATGTGGTCCCCTTGAAAACATGCCACTGCCCCCATTGAAAATGCTATTATGTTTTTAAACGATTGCACCATTAAAAAAGCATCCTTAATTGAAATTTACAGCCGGGTTTGATTACTTGTGCTGCTGTGCAGGGGTTAGGGCAACACAGTCTAGAAAGCAAAGGTTTATGTCTTGTACCAATCTCTTACACTGCTGGCATTGCTCGTAGCAATGGTGCAGATATCTGGGCCCCCATCAAGAGCCCTTCTCCCAAATGTAATAAGTCCATTTCACAATTTCATTGACACAGTTTAGCTCAGCAACTTGAAGGTTGTTTCAAGTTTCTAGATAAGGTGGCGTTAAGGGTAACCAACATTCGGGATGCGTGACAAAGTTTTGTCCAGCAGATGCAACTCTGTAACAGAATTCAACATCGGAAAAATGGAGCTTCGTATGTTATATTAGCGAAGCTCTGAATGATGTAAAATGTCAAGTCCCTATTCTAGTTTTAAGTGATGACAAGGCAACGGTATATGTATTTCCCGATTAGCAAAATGTATATTTACAAACCTAAGATGTACAATAAACATTAACAGAAGATTAATAAAAAATATGGGGAGGCATTTATGGTTTAGATTTTCCCTGCCTTTTCCTTGAAAGTTCGATCTAGCAGGCTTCTGTTGTCAACTAGAAACATGTGCTGTTAACTTCCAAATTTTCTTTTGCACTTTTTTTTGTGTAATTTAATCCCAACCATGTATGGTGAGGGTGATTTGAGTCCCGAAACTCTCACCTGAGCATAAGATTGAACCACTGTGGAAAACCAGATCGTGTCTGTATGGTTGTAACTTCGGTGATTTTGTAGGGGAGAGAAAAAACTGACGACTTTGGCTTGCATGCTTGCAACTGCAAAACTAAAAATCACGAAATCAGGCTACATGTTGGAATTTCAGAAACTTGACAAGTAGGTTCTCCTCCAGTTTTAGGCTTTAAGCGACAACAATAAGTTCAATGGCCTGGTTCTCAGCTCAGCTGAGATCCTGAATTGCAATGATGGATTCCAAAATGAACTGAATTCTCATGACAACAAAAATCTGTGTTCACGGGGATGCGTTTGTGGATGCTCTCAAAGCAGGGCACCCACCACCCACATTGGATGCTCTAAAAGCATGACCTCACCATAAACCATCATTTCGAGCCACTCTGTCAAATGGAATCTTAAAGGGGGGCAGAAGGAAACTAACATTGCTGATCACACTACACATATTGCTCCAAGTTAATTTAAGAATCCAAACAAATACTTAAGATACAGGCATATCAGCATTGAATTAAGAAACTTTTTATCAAGGGAAAAAATGCCACTCTCTTAGATTGCTGAAGCAGGCTTAACCTTCTCCTGCAAGAACTGAAGCATGTGTTCACGTTTCCAATTGTCAATTCTGCAAGTAAAATAACAGTAGAAATTCTCAGTACAGAAGCCAATAGAACTTCATTATTTTTCTTGAAATGCAAATATGAAAGATGATTATACAAGGTTCATGTTATTTTCAAGGCCAAATGGACATCAAAGCAAATTTCTGTAATATTTCACCTATTGTCATGCAGGAGTAAAAGTATAATACATAATAAAAGGAGCTCACCTAATGGTTTCCTTATGCTGACCCTCATCATCCAGCATGATCAACTTTGGTGGAGAATTGAAAAGATATTGGACTTTAACGGTGGGAAATTGATCCTTCTCTTCTTCAATGAAACCAACAATTTCAGGATAGAAAACCAATTTCCTCATGCAAACCTCTATTATTGCACCAGAGTAGGTAATCTGCAGCAATTTAAATACATCTTTCAGTTCCAATAAGAAGGAGAAACTTAGTGTTCTCTTTGATATTTGCATATACATGTATGTGTGCGTGCACATACAAAAGTAGACAGTAAACTTGTTTAGCATTCAAAGCTGGAGTCGTTCACAATTGCATGTCCATTAAAAACTGGAAACAAAGACTTAGAAATCTGTTCTTTATTCATCCAAGGATACAATTGACCATATCTTATCCACAGTCCATTCCAATCATGGGCCTTTTGAAATTGAATTAGAAATGAGAGATTAGTGCAGTCATGAAATTATAAAAAAAGGTGCCCAAGGGAAATTCAAAACATTTATTTGAGCTTCAAATATTATTTTACCCTCAATATAATACCTACCTTGCTTATGGAATCATCAGAATCCTCTGTGCAACACTTCAAACAGTCAGACACCAACTCTGCAACCAAAACTTTAGCGTTAAACTTCTTGTAGCCACAAGGCAATATTACAGACTTCTACATTATCATGCCCATCCGAAAGGTTGAGTCCAATAAATAAGTACAATATCTTAAATCTAGTCACTTTATCTACATAAAAGCAAAGTCAAGTATCCCGTCATTTAACTCCATAAACTAAAAGACAGCCTCTGACTGTTAGCAGCTAGTGTAGTGCTATAGAAGGAGAAGAAATAGACTGTGCATGGCCAATGGTTTAAATAACCAGTTCCGGTCTTATGGACTTTGCCTTGATCTCTTTTTGGGTTAAGCACATTGCATTACATAAGTATCTTTCCACCAGGCCTGGTTTCATATTAAAATCAGATTATGTTAATAATTCTCATTCTCCTCGCTTGTCATGGCATGGGCATGGGCATGGGCATGCTACCACACACTATACTTCATCCTGTCTTGTCTTTGGACTCCAAAAGCTCAATAACTTCAGTTCACAGACTTTTATCATCAGGAATGCATAATGCATATGGTAATGTCAACATCTCAGTTGAAGAAACAGAGCAGACAATAAGCTAACATAAAGCTTTTCGGTGGACATAACACCCATACAACTAATTTCTATAGCACGATCTAGTCATTTAGAACAATATGCACTGTTTGCGTCCTGAGTTCAAGATAAGTCATCTACATTAGTTAAACAGCCAATCCGCCCACACCAAAAACAAAACCAACGAGGAGAATCATTCAACCATCAACATGTTTTCATCACGCAAATATCTATGCCGCCCTACTTCATAAGCAAAGTTCTCACAGCTCTAGTTCACCAATCCATAACAACATTGTCAAAGAAAATCGAAATGGCCAACACTATCCATACAAGGCAATCTCCTCCCAACAAGAAGTGCCAGCTCTTTTTCATCGAACTTGGTAAAAACACAGGGAAAATCTTAAATTCTCCACACTTTCAAGTTAAATAAACACACCTATTTGAGAATCCAACACCATCACTAATTAACTAGAAACAAACATAAACTTCTTCACATGGTGTCACCACCAATTGCATTCCATAAAACACACAAGATCCCAACTTTTAACCCAAACAACCCTTCAAAACCACAGAAACCAATAAACCAAACAAGAAAAAACAAACAACCAAAACAAAACAAACGCATAGCCACAATACGAACTACAATTCCCCAAAAATTCCAAAAAGACACAAACTTTATGACCAAAAAGGAAAAAACAGATAAAAGATCAAAAGGGTCTTTACAACTCACCTTGGTTTTTAACATACTCAGCTAAAGTATTGCAATCTGAGCAGAGTGCAAGTCCTGTGAATCCCAGATCCTCACATTCTCTTGAACTCAATTGCTCTTTTGATTTCACAATTGGTAAAAGAAAAGTAAAAAACAACAACACTCCACAACCTTTATACACATTCATGTCTAATATCTCACTTCCTACCAACTATTTTGTGCAAAGTTTCACTCTTTTAGATCAGCGAAGGTACGGATTTGATCTTGATGCGGGTGGATGTTTTGCTGTGCCAATTTTCAGGAGTTCACTGTAGAAAACTAGGCGTCGTCTCGGATAAGAGTGGAGGGAGAGACGACATGACGTTTATATTTTAACGGATTCGAGCGAAACCTCTATCCAAAGTTTTTCATTTTAGCAATTAGACTTCTTCTAAAAAAAAATCGAATATTCAAAGATAATTGAAGATCAGTCCACGCAAGATGTAAAGTTGATATAGTTGAGAGCATTGGGCATTAACGAGTCCAAGTGAGCATGGTTAAGGATTTGCCATGCTTCATGCACAACCAACGATGGGTATCAAACCAGATTGTCAACTGCATGTTGTGATTTATGGATAGAACAAAAAATGTCCAGATGGTCTGGGTTTAAGGTCCATAAACAACTGCGACTGCGAGGAAACTATTTATGGTGTAAACACTTTGATGGATGAACCAAAGGACCTTGAAGTTGATATACTTGTATGTACAAAATTTATGTAATTGTTTTTAATTTTTTATAAACGAAAACTAGTTCTCAGCTTATTGTAATTTAATTTAAATTTTTTATATCTTATAGATATAATAGATACTTATATGTTGAGTTTTTATTATATTCATTATAAAAATAATAATAATTAGATGTTTATATTCAACTCATTGATTCAAGTATTCATCATTTAAATAATATTTATTATTCAATCTAAAATAAAATAGCAATATATAGTATATACACATGTATATTATGTAAATATCATGATGTGTATATATTACACTAGATTAAAAAATATAAATATTATAATCATATATGTATATGATATCAATTTATATATTTCGAGTTAAGTTTGAGTTGAATTTAAAATCGAGTTTGATAATATTCATATTTTATCTATTATCTAATTGGATAAGATAATTATAAAAAATACTCATTTGTTTAAATTGATATGGATCGATCATAGGAAGAAACTAGTTCACAGGCTTATACTAAGTTGCATATCGGATTCATTTTTTTTAAGAATTAATAAAACATATTCATGCCGTGGAGAATTATTTGATATTTTTATTAAGTTTGGTCTAGCGGGTCAACTTTGAAACCTCGTGATTTTACTTTTTGCTTAACCTAAATTTAAAATTAAATCATGTGAGA
>Ga0325411_1006801_pt1 | contig 12511 bp, 7 predicted proteins | sample PopdelMetagenome_13_FD_206181 | JGI IMG/M metagenome (GOLD analysis project Ga0325411, IMG submission 206181) | Populus deltoides microbial communities from Bellville, Georgia, United States - Xylem-PdIQD-R4 | ecosystem: Host-associated > Plants > Phyllosphere > Stem > Wood/Secondary xylem... | reverse complement strand
TAGTACAATTATGAATTAAGAACTGTCTTATTACCAATTTGACGTCTCAGCAGACACATGTTGAATGGCCGACTTGGAAACGTACCTTTCTCCTTTCTTTGCTTTGCTTTTAACCGTTGACATGACTTCATCATCATTCTCGTAAAACCGGTCCCATTTCAACTGAGTTTTATATAGAAGAATATTAAGGGCATGTTTGGAATGCACGTGAAGTCGTGTTTTTTTTAAAATTTGAAAAATAAAATTATTAAAAATTATTTTTTTATTTTTTCATATCATTTTGGTATACTGATCTGAAAAAAAAAATTTAAAAAAATATTATTTTAATGTATTTTTAAACGAAAAATACTTTAAACCATAACCACTACCACAATTCTAAACAAACCTTAACTTAACGGACTAATTTGCGATAAAGTAAACCCAATCAAAATTTAAATAAAACTCAATTTGATTTTTTTTAAAATATAAAAGAAAATTAATCCAACTTAATATAATCCATCCAAGATTCGGTTCCATTTAAATCAAATTTTATACTGGATCGTTTAATGATTAACTTGACAATTAAATTAATCCGATTAAAACTTAAATAAAAATTTATTTAATTTTAAAAATAAAAATAAAAATAAAAATAAATTAATCCTTCATTCATGATGTGTGTGGTGTAAACGGGCCGGGTTTTTTTTATGTACGACAAGTCATAAAGCAGTGCACCTTCATCGTTATCGGTATCAGTTTCTGTCCTGTAATGTTGTTCGCAACCTTTAATTTCGTGGAAAGTAGCTTTAGATTCAGGCTGTGTCACCCTCAACGAAAAGGATATATATACAGTATCGTTTTCCGTAGCGGGGAGGCCACTGTTCCTTTCCTTGCTTGGGATTTGATGGGCTACCCGATTTTATTTTTCTCCTAGTCCTCTCCTTGTCGTGTGTGTGTTTGTGACCTTAAATCCCTTAATTTAATCAATTAAATTAATTTAAGCAAGGATTTAATTTCTTTTCAGTTCGATACAGCACATCAGGTCACTTTTGTCTCATCGTGTGACCTCCACAACTTTATGTGGTCATCCTATCCCATCAAATTGAAAAAATCAAATAAAATAAAAACCTAATCAAAAAAAAAAAATCATAGAGGATAGGATGTTGTGTGGCCGTTAATCATTATCCTCTATGATTTATCTTCTTTTGATTAGGTTTTTATTTTATATATATATATATATATCCTGAATTAGCTTATAACTTGATTTTAGGTTTGGACTACGAATTGGGTATATAAATTTAGGCTCACCCGAATCAATTTAAAAAAATGTTATTTTAAAAAAATTTAACTTAAAACAAATCTAAATTAAATTTAGTTTTTTTTTTGGTTCTGGCCATATTAATTAGGTGATGAATTAACCAAGTTTAATAAAGTCTTTTATAAAACAATCAATCCCCATATACGAGTAATGGAACAAATAAATTTAATTTAATAGCAATGGTGAAAAGTTAAGGGGAAAAAAAAGAGATTAATTAAAATAGTTACCCCTTCCCTTTTTAGTTAAAAAAATGGCATGACGGGTAAAAAACCAAGAGGCTAGAGAAGAGAGGAGGGCAACTTCTAGCACAAGGAGCAGCCATGACAAGATGAGAAACGCGGGACCGTACCTGTAGAGGGGACCACGATGTTTAACGTGTTGGAAATTGCCACGTCCGTCACCATCCAAGTGTTAGTGTTAGGGATGGTATTGATATGATGGCCATTTCGTCAAATCATCTTCTCTTCTTATCGCTATTGTTCTTGTCGGCCCATTGTTTGCCGGAATTTTTTTTTTTAAAATGGTTTACACGAAGAATAGTATTATAAAAAATAAAAAATAAGTTTTACAATATTTTTTTTAGAATTTTAATTTTATGAAAAGGAAGTTGAAGAATAATTTATTAATATTTTTTGAAAATTTATTAAAAGAGTGAGAATCAAATATGATAAATAAAAAAATAAAAGACGATAAAAAAATATAATTTTATAAATTATTTCAAATAAAATAAATATTAGTTAAAAATAAATAAGGAAGACCGGATATGATAGATAAAAAATTTAAATTATTTCAAATTAACAATAAAAAAAAATAAGAACCCGATATGATAGATAAATATTTTAATTAAAAGAAAAATAACTAGAATTTGTATAAAATCAAATCAAATTAAATTTTAAGGCATGGAATTGAAATAAAAAAATATTCAAAATAAAATATATAACAATCAGAAGATTGAGGAACAAACATGATATAATTAATAAATAACATGATATTTTTAAATTTTTTACAACTTCTAAAAAGTATTTTCTTTTTAAAAAATACTTTTTTAGAAACTAAACTAAATTAAAATATTTTTTATTTATCAATTTCTTTAATAAAAAACAAAAACACAAAAATTTAGAAAACAAGAAACCATTTCCCATGAAACAACAGAGATTTTTAATTTATGATAAAAAAAATTTACCACTCTCTCGGTATCCTCCTTCTCTCATCTAAATAGTAATTATATTTTTTTTTCTATTACTATTTTTAACATAATACAATCAATTTAAGTCTTAATAATTTTAATTTATTTAATTATTATATAATAAAATATTTTATCAAAAAAAAAAAATCTGCCCCTGTTGAAAAATATTTTGGAAGACAAAAATATTTTATAAAAAAGAAATCCAGTACTCATTCAAAACACAGTTGAACGATTTAACAACTATTTTTAGCAGAAAAGTCAGGCAAAAACTCACCAAACACACTCAATTAAAAAGCTTGGTATCCTTGGTGGAATAATTACGGCAATGAAAATATATATATATATATATATAAGGAAATTAATATTAAAATCAAATGTTAGACCCATTTTTTAAGATTTATTTCACATAATATTATAATCACCATAATCTTTCTCGACCACATATTATTAGCAAAAATATTATATATAGAGTTCTTTTATAAACGTTGCTGACCATGAAACCCGGAATTAGTCAACGAACCCAATGCCAGCCAGCCACCACCCTTCCAGTTTCACCTTGGCCAAGTGGGTTCACCCAAAACCGAATCCAAGCTTTTCTCTATGGTTCAATTGAAAACCAACCATATATAAAAAATATAGTTTTAAAACCCGAATTAGGATAAGGTTCAAATTATAAATCGGAAAAGTTGATTTGAATCAACCTAAATTTTGTTTAAAATAAAAATTACATCATTTTGACCAAGTTTTTTTTCTAAAAAAAATCAATAAATTAGATCGAGTTTTAACTGAATCAGACCCTAATCTTATGAGTCACTGGGTCAATCATGTTTTTGATTTGGTTAACAAAGCTTCTTCTTCTTTTTTCAACCTGTACGGTTCGGCAGGTGTGGAAAATTTATTTGCTTCATGGAAGACTAAAAAGACTTAAAAAAAAGACTAAAAAGACTTGAAGAATATGTCCTACTATAATTTGTTCCTCTCATTTAATTTTATTAGAATAAAAAAACCATTAATATATTTTTTATTACAGCTAAATTTAGTCAATTTAAGTCAAACAGATTTTTTATTGATATACATATTAAATATAAAATATGTTACAAGTAATTCTTCTAATTCGGTATAAAAAAATTATAAAGCAAAGTAAAATAAAAGTTTTTATGCAGTTTTTTTTATATATAATACAGAGTTTCCGAAAAAAAAATAATTTTTTTTAGAAATTCTTGAAGTTGATAAATTCATAATTTAGAAATTCATTTCGTACCATTGAAACAGAAACAGAACCCGACGGTTGAGGGCAGGCACACCGTCTTTTGTCATTAAAGTCTGCCTATCCTCTCATAAAACCCCGTGCCGTGCCGTGCCGTGCCGTGCCGTGCCCTGCCGTGCCTCAGACACATCTATCGAACAGGGATTTATTGTTTTTAGTTTAGACCACATTCTATTTCAAATCAGAATAAAGGATTGCTTTATGATTATTTTAAATTATAATTTAGTTTTAATCAATAACACTGGTTAATATCAAACCGTTTTAAATATATGGAGTGCTGTTTAGAAATTTTTTTTATTTAAAATATATTAAAATATTTTTTTAATTTTAATTTTATTTTTAATATTAACATATAAAACCTATAAAAAACACTAAAATATAATATTAATTCAGTGTTTTTTCCTTCAACTTCAATTATAAAATTTGAATAATAACATAATGTAAGTCATCTAATCATTTATTTTTTTCTTTTTACTTAAATATTAACTTAAACATCATACAACTCTTAAATTATTATAAATTTATAAAAGGTATTTATAATTATGATAACGATTGTTTTTAATATATTTTTTAATTAAAAATATATTAAAATAATATTTTTTATTTTTTAAAAATTATTCTTGATATCATCATATTAAAATTATAATAAAATATAAAAATTTTATAGAAAAAATAATTAAAAAAAAAATTAGAACGCAATACTAAACTGCCGCTAAAAATCTATAAAAGGGATTTATTTTTCAGATTCCATGACTACTCGCAGTCAAACACTGTTAGAACCTCAGCCTTCAGTTTCGGCAGCCTCGTCACAGTATAATTTTATTCAAAAAGAAAGAAAAGAAAAGTCTGGTTGGCTGGCTGGCTAAACTCAACTAAAACACAGAAGAATAGCAGCAGAGGCATCGAAGGCAGAATCAAAGCTCGTGATTTGAGGTAAAGAAGACTGCTACACAGAACATGAACACATTTAAAGCTGTTTTCTTTTCATTTTTGGTTTCTCTTTCATTTCACTCGAGATAACAATCAGGGGCAGTACGTGTTAATTCACAGAGAGAAGAGAGGAAAAGAAAAGAAGAAGGCAGTAGTCAACACCAGCACCAGTTCTTCAACAAGAAGATGAGCCACCATAGACGATAATAGACTGCAACTTTACATTATAAGAAGAAGAAGAAGAAGAAGCCATGAAAGAGCTTCTTTTAGTTACAATCTTGGTCTTGTTTCACTGCACGTTGGGTCAGCAAGATTTCTTGACAAGAAATGAACTGTCAGCTTTGCTTGATCTCCGGTCATCGTTGGGGATTAGGAGCACAGACTGGCCAATAAAATCCAACCCCTGCAAGCAATGGACAGGAATCCAATGCAGAAACGGGCGGGTCATTGGGATCAATATATCCGGGCTTAAGCGGACCCGGGTCGGCCGTTTGAACCCCAGTTTCAGTGTTGATTCTTTGGCTAAGTGTACTTTCTTGGAGTCTTTTAATGCTTCAAGGTTTTCACTTCCTGGTCCGATACCGGATTGGTTTGGTTACCAGCTTGGTTCTTTGAAGGTCTTGGATCTCCAGTCTAGTTCAGTCACCGGTCCGATTCCTGCTTCGCTTGGTAATTTAAATAGACTCAATGCTTTATATCTAGGCAGTAATGATCTTGCTGGTAGTCTACCTGCTGCATTGGGGCAGTTAATGCAGCTATTAGTTCTTGATCTTTCAAGGAATTCACTTACTGGGCAGCTACCAAGTGAATTTGGATTGCTTAGGAATCTATCAAAACTTGACCTTTCTTCCAATTATTTTCCTGGGTCCATACCATCTACTTTTGGTAGTATTTCTAGTCTGAAAATCTTGAATTTGTCTAATAATAGTCTTATGGGTTCGGTGCCTGTTGAATTGGGTAATCTTTCTAACTTGGTTGAGCTTAATCTTGGCATGAATGCGTTATCCGGGTTGTTGCCTGTAGAGTTTATGCGGTTGAGGAATTTGGAAGTGTTGGTGTTGACGGATAATCGATTGGAGGGTAGATTACCGGATGGTTTGTTTTCGAGTCTCGGAAAATTGAGAGTTTTGGAGTTGAGAGAGAATAAATTTGATGGTGCTCTTCCTGATGCATTGTGGTCGTCGCAGAATTTGCAGGTTCTTGATGTTTCTGCTAATAATTTTACAGCTGATTTGTCGAATTTTAGTCTCAAGGGTCATGCCAGCGGTGCTGTGTTTAATCTTTCCAACAATAAGTTATATGGAACTCCGGCTTGTTTATCTGAGAACTGTACTTCCATTGATTTTTCGGGTAATTATTTCCAAGGAAAGGTTACTATTAGCAGTCCAAGAAATGGTAGCCTTGACATGAACTGCCTTCAGACAGTGCCTTATCAGAGGAGCTTGGAAGATTGTAGATTGTTTTATGCTGAGAGAGACTTAACTTTCGATTATTTTGGAAATCCAGAGCCAGGTTCTGTCCCAAAGAAACGCAAGCGATGGATATACATTTTGGTGGGATTGCTTGGTGGAGTTGGTTTCATTACGATTTTGGTACTGGTGATCGTGGTGGTCCTTAGGAAGTTTAGTAATACCATTACAAATGAAAGAGGAAGTGCAGATGTGGGGCGTGTTCCAGATGGAGATAGCCCACCACTTCCTAAGGATCCTACTAGCGTATCTAGTCTGAGAGACTCATTCACATATGAACAGTTACTCGGTCTGACTAGTGAATTTAGTGAAAGAAATCTCATCAAACATGGTCCCTCTGGAGATCTCTACCAGGGTTTTTTGGAAGGAGGAATTCCTATCGTTGTCAAAAGGATCAATTTGCATAGCTTGAAACAGGATTCCTGCATGATGGAATTAGAATTTTTCAGCAAGCATTCACATGCACGTTTAGTCCCTCTTTTGGGACATTGTTTGGAGAACGAAAATCACAAGCTTTTGGTGTACAAATACATGCCAAATAGGGACTTGGCTGAGTCTTTGTACAGGGTAACCAATTTTGAAGACGATGGTTTGCAGTCCCTGGATTGGATTACAAGACTGAAAATTGCTACAGGAGCTGCTGAAGGTCTCTCTTACCTGCACCACGAGTGCAACCCTCCCCTTGTCCATAGGTACTTATACTTGCTTTTGAATAGCCTCACTCTCCTCCATATTTTCTGGGATAGTTTTTCTGATTGTGGTGATCTTATTCATGTAGTTTATTTAAACATGAATTAGAATTATAATGCCCTATGTGAATGGAGAAGCTCACGCTTTGCACATTCAGTATTCAGTATGGAATCATTTGTGCTTGATATCTTGTCAGTACAAGGCCTGGTCTAGGATGGTATTCTCAATCACCAATTTATTGCTAATTAGTATTGCTGTTTCTGCTGTTTAAATAATTCACATGAGACTGGAATGAATGTTGCAATACTCAAGTGTAAAGAAGCTGAATTGCAACCTGTCTTTTGCCCTTGGGTACTAGTCCAAGAGATCAAGGCACAGGGTGTGGCTAAGCAGGATGTAGATTCAAATTTTGATGAGAACGTTTGACTTGGGATGATGTTTCTGCAGATTATAGCAGCACTTCCCAAGTGCTTTGAGACTGTCTCCTTTATCATCTTCTTTATTTAAACTATGAACTTGTAATGTAGCATGCATGACATTTCTATCTTTGTGATGGAGAATTTCCAGTCATTTCTAAATTCTCAAATCCATTTACCTTTTGGTGTTTGAAGAGATGTTCAAGCGAGCAGTATCCTTCTTGATGATAAGTTTGAGGTTCGACTCGGAAGTTTGAGTAGGGTTTGTGTCCAGGAAGGGGATTTGCATCAAAGTGTTCTCACAAGGTTCTTGCGGAAGTCCCAGTAAGTGTTGTAGCTATTAATTTCTTTGGGCATTTTGAAGTGAATTCAACTATTTGATTTGCTGAATGATTTGACCCAGCCATAATCTGTTGTCATTAGCTATGTTATGTAATACTCCAGATTAACATGGCTAGCAACAACACATCATCGCTGGTTTTGCCATTAGGGTAGTTGGTCCACTCCCTTTGTGTTTGGCATCATCATTGTCCTTGAGCATAAATAATTACTACAAGTGTTCTTGGTTCATTTTTATTATCCTTTGTTGAAGATCTAATAACAATTCCTCGTGCCCATGTGCAGATCCTCTGTCTCTGATCCAGGGACTTCTGGTACGTTTAACTCTCTCACAAGTGAACTTCATCTTTTAAACTACTACGTATAATTCACAAAGAATTCGTTCATATCTAGCATATTGCCAATTGTAGCTTTCCTTTTCCTGATATATCTCTTTGCTAATGGGCAGGCTCATCTCCGGCAACTTGTGCTCATGATGTGTATTGTTTTGGCAAGGTCTTGCTTGAGCTCGTTACAGGCAAGCTTGGCATAAGCAAGTCAGATGATGCCAACACAACGGAGTGGTTAGAACACACGCTGGCGCAGATCAGTATACATGACAGGGAGCTGGTGGCAAAGATTGTTGACCCATCTATGATCGTAGATGAAGATTTATTGGAAGAGGTATGGGCAATGGCCATCGTGGCTAGGTCATGCCTTAATTCCAAACCTTCTAAACGCCCTCCAATGAAATATGTCCTCAAAGCACTGGAAAACCCTCTGAAAGTGGTAAGAGATGACATTTATAGCTCGGGAAGGCTGAGAACAACTTCATCTAGGAGATCTTGGAGTGCTGCTTTTTTTGGTAGCTGGAGACACAGCCCAGATGATGCCCCAGCTCTGGGCCATGCTAATACCAGTGGCTTAAAGCAGCCAGGGAGAGCAGGATCTCGAGGCAGCAGTGGGATTGAGCATTCATCTTCTAATAAAAGGTTATCCAGCGAAATCTTTCCTGAACCACTTGAAATGCAAGATATGGAGAGGCTAGATGAGCATTAGATGACCTGCTGTGGAGTTTGCAATTGTTCATATGTTGTGTGGGTTCCACATCCGAGTGCTCAACAGCATCCTCGGATCCATCTTTGATGGGATTTCATCAAAAATCAATGCAAGCAAGTGGTGATTATAATCCGATGCGCTGTGAATGATGAAAGATTCCTGCAATGAGGCTAACACTGTCAAGACAGAATGAAAATGGTTGATAGTAAGGGAATGTTAGGAATACTTTTAGGGTTTGTAAGCTTGTCAGTTTCTGTTTGGAGTGCAGATACACTGGATGACTTTTGTGGAACTATGATTATTCTGTGTCTTGATGGCATATTGTTGTTGAGTATTGCTTAGGATATTTTTTCCTGGCGTGTTGTAATGGATATGTAGATGTAGGGAGTCCTTGTAAATTTCAATCGCTTTTTATGATAGTGATAAACTCAAGATCAATTAAAGATGTTTTTGTGTTTTAAATATATTTTTTTTTTGGGATGTTTGAGCAGTTCATCAGAAATAAAACTTGGATGGTGATATCGTCATGGTGCGGGCATTAATTGTTGAAAGATTCCCGCAATGAGGCTAACACTGTCGAGACAGGATTAAAATGGTTGATAGTGAAGGAATGTTAGGAATACTTTTAGCCTTTAGGGTTTGTAAGCTTGTCAGTTTCGAACACAAGCTGCTAGTTGTCTCTGTAATTGATTGTTTCTCATAGCTCCTGAGTGTGGAATACATGGATATAAACCAATCATGTGTTCTGGGTATAATATTAACCAATCATAAAGAAAATTTTATCAAGGATTATGTAATATTAACCAATCATGTGTTCGTGTGATGAAACCAACAAGGATTAGAAAAAAATTGTATTTATTAACATTAAAATTGGTAGAGATTTTCCCTTTTTCTCTCATTTTTAGATTATCTATGACTTCTAGGGTTTTTATCATTTCAAAACCTTCCTGGCTTTTTTCTTTAATCCTAATTAATGTATTCGTATTTTCAATCTTGTGATGTTAACCGATCATGTGTTTGTGTCCTCGTTTAGGGTGATGAGAAACCAACAAGGACTTCAAAAAATGTAGCTGCGTAAGCAATGTACTAAAAAACCTAAAACGAAGAACATATAGCCAAATTATAAATGGTAAAGGTTACTTAGCTTCCACCCTGCAATGCTAGGTCTTCTAAAAGCCAAATTAGAAAGGGTCCTCTCCCTCAACATTCTATTCTTCACTTCGGCGAGTAGTTCTTCTGATTGCCAAGGGAAGTCTGAAGGCCCAAAACATCAGTCACCGCCAAAATCGTAAAAAGGCAGGCAAATCTCTCAACCTGTATGTGTAGAAGACATTTAAGAACAAATCGGAAAAGAAAACAAGGAGATACTCAAGGTCAAAGAAAATTTTAGCCCAGCATAAAGCAGTTCTGGGTACTATGATATTGAAAGGACTTAGATCTTACTTAATGTGCAAAGCGAGAGTTTTGGTAGCCAGTCTTCATGAGTTGTCCCCAGACCTTGTGAAACTGTAAATTAACCAATGAAGTCAAAAATCAAATATAAACTTATAAGTAGACTGGTTGCAGAGAGTTAGAAAAACATGGCATAAGGGAACAAAAGAGTTCCTTCACCTTTTGGTGACGTTCTCGTTGAGCCTGTTGGTGTTTGATTTTTACTCCATCCCTTTGGTTTAGATTGATAATAATCGTTTGTGTTAGCACAAAGTAAATCTGTCATCAAAGCTTAAGAAATTTCAAGAATTACCTTGTTTGAGTTCCTTTGTTCCCAAAGCAGTCTGACCTCTCTCTCAAGCTCTGGAACAATAAGCATTGTTCTCCAACCTGCTCAGAGAGGCATAAAGGGCAGGAAAATCACAAAAACCGACACAGAAATGCACACCACAACCCATAGCTATGGCTAAATCTGACCTCTAATTAAGAGACAGCAATTGACAGGCATTGGTGTGCAAGGAGGAATTCAAGACTTTCAAGTGAGGAATTGGAGATAGCATGTGCCGCCAACTTCTAGTTTCATTCATTCCCTATTCAAAGACTGCTTTGAGGGCTGTCGTGTTCAGTATGACAATTCACAACCAGTCCATATTAACTTCAAAGGCTACCGAAGATAAGAAAGAACGCAATACCAAGAACTTTTTTGCTGCGTAAAATATCTTCATAGATATGATCCCCAACGTACAGAACCTACGGAATTAAGCAAATGTTAGATCCAAACATAGAAACATATCAGTCAGTACAAAGAATTAAGAAACCAGTCATGTCGATAATTCTGCAAGACGCCCAGCAGTACACTGACTGATATGAAAAGAAACCTAGGCTGTTATGTAACATTCATTCTGAATATGAAAAGATACGTTTCAATATTTATAGAGAAAGGGAAAATAACAGAAAGGGGGATGGGAGGATTTAGTACCTGTTTGTTACCAAGAACGTTGCACGTTTAGAATCTCTGAGCATTGGAACTATGGACTTATCCTCACTTACGTACCTGGTAGATGAAACACTGAGACATTAAGACAGACACCAATGACCAAAACCCGTGAGATTCACAGCAGAGAAACATGTTCTGCCAGAAGATTGTCTATTTTAGGCCTGAAAAGCTTTTTGAATCCTAACCAAAGTTGTATCAACAACTAAAAGTTGGCAAATGTCTACGTTGAATACTCAAAAGACATTTGGGATTTCCTATCATAGAGAAACCTGGTATGACCAAAGACAAACAAAAATATATGCCGAGTTCTTACTCTTTCTCGATATTTGTCCATAAATTCAACAAGCTGGGCAAACAAATAGGCTTCAGCTAATGAGAAATGAGTATCAACAAGCACATAATCTGGCCAATCGAAAGCATTCCTTATCAGAGTATTCCCATAGGTGTTAACTTTCTCTTCCTTGCTCAACTCTGTAAATCCATGGTATGCCACTTTAACGTATTTATGACGATCCATCTGTAAATTGCAAGAATTAGCAGTTGAAATATTTTCCCACACAAATGTTCTTCAAATAATAAAACAGGAAATGTGAGATTAATGATGAGTAACCTTCAAGATGTTGCCTCTCTTTTTATCTAGAACCAATCCTCTGACCATGTCCCGTCCAAATTTCCATTCCAACAGCTGCATAGAAACACCATTCTTAGCCAACATACAGTCAATTAAATGCAGCAAAGAAGCACAGGTTTTAAGAAATACAAACCTATCAGATTGCTCACAAACTTTTTGATTGTTCCTTCATACGACAAGTTTTTCAAAGGTTTCAGGCTTGTATTGTGCCAATGTGTAATCCATATGAAGGCCGACAGCTTTGACACTTCTCATATTCAATACCCTATTGCAGAAGATCCGTTTTCCAGGTTCAACTTCACCTTTTCCCCCTTCAGGAGACGACCATATGCACGGTTCTTGAACTCCATCCCTTCTCTCCATCATCTCAGAACTCGATCTCTTGACCCCTAAAACACCTTTATGACCCTTGTCCACCAACTGATTAACTCCTGATACTTTCAAAAGAATCAACTCCTAACTTCATAGAAATTGACTTTGGAAATTCCACAGTGCACTACACAAATGAAATCCACAGTGCCTCAACAAATTCAAGAAAACAAGATTTCATGGTACAACACATTCATTAAAATCAAGAAAAACAAGATTCATGGTACAACACATTCATTGAAAAAAAAAAACAAGATTTATGGTACATAACGATACATTAAAGTCAAGAAAAACAATATTCATGGTACATATGGATACATTAAAGTCAAGAAAAGCAATATTCATGGTACATAAGGATACAATAAAGTCAAGAAAATCAAGACTTATGGTACATGAGGATACATTAAAGTCAAGAAAAGCAAGATTTATGGTACATAAGGATACATTCGCATTA
>Ga0325411_1006800_pt1 | contig 12513 bp, 10 predicted proteins | sample PopdelMetagenome_13_FD_206181 | JGI IMG/M metagenome (GOLD analysis project Ga0325411, IMG submission 206181) | Populus deltoides microbial communities from Bellville, Georgia, United States - Xylem-PdIQD-R4 | ecosystem: Host-associated > Plants > Phyllosphere > Stem > Wood/Secondary xylem... | reverse complement strand
GTAATCATATGCTGTCAACAGTTCTGGAAATCTTATATTATCAAAGGGCCTTGAATAAGGTTATGGAAAGTTTGGTGCATGCAATAGGATTTTTGGTATGTCTGAGCCCCTAAGTTTTGTTTTTCCTTGTAATTTCAAACTTTATTCTTACTTTCAGATCATTGATTTTATCAACTTAATTCCTATCATTAAATTTGAAAACTAGAAAATATAAAAGTAGAAATAATAAAAAAATACGAAAAATATAAACAAAAAGAGAAAGAGAGTAAATTCTTTCGAACAATTTAATAGTTTGTAACAATAAAAAAATAAATAAATTAGGTTAGATTTTTTTTTATATGAATTGAATGAAATTAATTCTAAGAGTGATTTGTATTAAAAAAAAATTTATTACTCATCAAGTGAGTTGTTTAACATTATAAAGATTAATTAATATTATTATTAAAAAAATCAATATAAAGACTAGAACATACATGATGTAGTGAAATGAAAATTGATCTTCTCAAAGAAATTAGATTTAATAATGAAAGAGTGAGAATTAGATGATAAAAAAAATGTGGATTTGGGATAGAATTATTATTTTTTTTATTTTCAACTATGTTATATTTTGACTTTGTGTTGGTGAAAATATTTCACTTGATATATGATTGGTTTGATTAATTATTTTATAATAAAATTTGTAATTTTCTATTAATATACACGCATTACATTTATAATTTTATTATTTAATACACACACACACACATCTTAATTATGTAAATTACTATTTTATTTTATATTAAATAATATAAATTTTTTATCCATTAATTGTTAGATAGGATACACTATCCAATCGACATCCATATTCCTAATGGATAGAAACACAGAGACATTTTCTTATGAATATATCGAGTTTTTTCATTAAAAAAAGGGGTCCAGTTCGTTCGTGGCGGAACTCTGGCCATCAATCTAGCTAGTTAGGAGCTAAAAACTCATCATCTTAGCCTTCACAGTGAACTAACTGAATCAGAAGCTCTAGTTTGTTTGACATGCAATGTGGTTTGTCTTCTTCCGTGTTTTTAGGCTGGGAAAAAAAAAACATTTCATAACAGATTTGTGGAACTAATTTGTATTTGATGGTTAACAAGACCACACCTGCAACCAACAAGGTGGGAGGGAATGTTTTGTCAGATGGAGCAGTGCTCAGTTTGTTTTTGTTATCAGAAGCATGCCAAGAGTGTGAATGAAGCAACGCGGCGTGCACAAAGAGAAAGATCAGATCCCCCCATTTAAACTAATAGAATGATGCTACTTTTACTTGCACATTCATCTATTATTCTATGCACTAGAATGATGCGCTCTCATCTCATGCATCGTTAATCCCCAGTCTCCAAGTAAATTAATGCATTCAGCAACTCCGCCTAACTTTGTCTCTCTAGGCGGTCACCAGTCTCTCTCCCCATTCAGCAACGCCGGATGATGAGTGTGTTTGGCAGTGTGGTTGCGGGTGCTTTTCAAATAACTTTTCGTGTCAAAATGCATGTCAATAATGTTTTTTTATTTTTTAAAAATTATTTTTGACATCAGCATATCAAAACAATCTAAAATATATAAACTGTATTAAATTTTCACAAAAAAAAAATTAAATTTTTTGGGAACGCAGCCGCAACCACGTTCCCAAACTTTACCTAAATCCTGTTTGATCGGATCGGAATCTGATTGCCCACTCAACAAACCTTAATTTGCATGCTTCTTCTTTTCTTTTCTTATAAAAACAATACTATTTATAATATTATATGGTCAGATTTCTAAGTTGGGAAAGAACATTATCTTATTTAATAGCCATCACTTACTTACTTGGAAGTAGTGGTTTTGTAATGGATAGAGCCCTCTTTTTTCTTCCATTTATCACGGAGCCTCCTCTTGAAGAACTGCGAGCATTTATTTGCTCAAGAGATTTCCGTTCAATGAGTCGGCAGGGGAAACCCGTGCCATAAACCACCACCACCCATCTCGCGTGCATATTAATTACTATCTTATACACACCCGGCCCGCACTTGTAAAAACCAAACCCGCCCATTTTATCAGCCTCATATCTCTCTAAAAACTATAAAATGCCCGCTCCTCCATATTCGTTTATCCCTCTAAACAACACCGACGAGGCCAGCGATACAAGCGGAGGCACCAAGTCGCCCTTTCAGAACCTAGACTCAAGCATTTTGATCATCATTTTAATCCTCTCCGTAACTCTGTTAGTCTCTGTTTCTCTTTGTTTCCTCCTCCGTATCTTAAGCCGCCGTTCCCTCCGCCACCTTTCTCCCTCTAGAACCACCGCCACAGCTACCACAATAGCAACCTTATCCTCAAACCGCCTCTCCAGTAACAACAACCATCGTGTTTCACCGGAAGATTTAGAGTCTTCCGTTTCTGACTCGCTCCCTCTCTTCTCTTTCTCCTCCATCAAACACAGACCATCCTCTTCCCCTGAAATCTCCAGCGGCGATTGCGCGGTTTGTTTGTCGACGTTCGAACCAGAGGATATCTTGCGTTTGCTTCCGCTCTGCTGTCATGCTTTCCATGCACATTGCATTGAAACATGGCTCAATTCTAACCAATCGTGTCCTCTTTGCCGGTCTCGTATTCATTTTTCGGAATCAGAGCTCGCCAAAGCTCTCTTTGAAGGTGACGCTCGTGGTGGTGATAGCTTCCGCCTTGAGATTGGCTCTATTAGCCGTCGAGAACATACTGCTCCTAACCCCGCGTCCTCTCTCTCTACAGCCACAGCCTCCGCCGCTGCAGACGAGGATCGGAGCTCGTACTCAGTTGGTTCGTTTGATTATGTCGTGGAGGAGGAATCAGAGGTTACTATCAGTCAATCGCACAGAAGGAGTATGTCGAAGGAGAGTGGTCGCGGGGGTGGTCTGACATTGTCTGAGGAACCGATTCTGGCAGCGGAAGTGGCTTCGGCGAGAGGAAGTTTGTTAGATAGGCTGTCTGCTTCTCTCTCTTCACGTACGACATCTTTTAGAGGTTCTGGAAGGTTATTTACCGGTAGCAGTGGCCGGAGCGAGATTGCCGGTGGCGGAGATTATGGTTTGGGGACGAGTCGTGTTGGAGAAGAAATTAGTGAGCTGTTTCGTTGGTTTTCAGGGGTATGATTCGTGAATAGATAAGCTGTTCATGGGCAGTTATGGAATTCAAAAGTTCGTGCACATTTCCTGGCCCGGTCCGTTGAGTTGCCATGTTCACACTATAAGGTGCCAAGTGACACGAAAGGCTGAGAAATGGATACAGAGAAGGAGAGAGTGGAAACTGTAGAATCAACGGTACCTTCCTCTTGTCTTCAAACTTTTTCTTGCAGATAAAGACTAAAGTATTGAGAAAATGACAGTCTTGGAGGCATTAGTTTTGATAGATGATTCATGGATGGCCCACTAAGACTTACATCCATACATTTTGATAGATGACTTGCAGCCTTTTAGAAATAATTTGATGTTTTTTTTTTTTCCTTAAATGTGGGTGCGATTAGAAATTCCAGGGAGAAAAACTCATGAAACAGTAATATGAGATTTTAGTTTATTACATACCATGCATATAACTCACGCTTCGACACAAGTGAGGTATTTTTATTTTCTACAAAAAAACAAAAAAATACAGGTTTTTTCATGTATGTTTTTAATTTAAAAAAATTTAAATTCAAATAATTTTTTTTATATATACATGTAATCAAATAAATCAAGAACAATATATGTAAATAAATAAAAAAATTTATTAATAGTACCTAAAAATAAAACTTGAAAAATCAAGAGACAAATGTAGAACAAGATATTTAATATTGAAATGCGGGATATTTACCCAACTGTGTTTGCTAAATTTATTTATTAAAATAACCTTTTTATTTAAGCAAACAATAATAGAAATACAGACACAAATTAAATTGATCGAATAAGAAAAAAAATCATGCAAGGCTACACATATTAGAAATATTATATGAAAATATTTTTTTATTTTCAAAAATAAAATTCATTCATACCAAACAAAAATAAAATTATAGATGAATCATAAAAACTCTTCAAATTCAAATGCATAATTAAAAAATTAATTGTCATTTAAAAAAGGCTCTTCAAAAAAATAAAAAAGAGAACGAGTATTAATTTAAATCTAAATTAATAAAATTTAGAGAAAAAACCATAAAAAAAGAATTATTAATTTGTAAAAAAATTAGAAAAAAAACAATGACCAGACACAACTAGGCTTGGCTTTTGTTAGGGCCCGTGTAATTAGGCCCTTAATTTTTTTTGTTTGCAACCATCTTCTGTCCTAATTTTTTTTGAAAAAAAAATCAGACGACACATTATCTTACTTGCTCAGATTTCAGCCACTATGGTGGCTAGAGAATCGAGGTTTTGGTTTTTTTTTACCCAAAAGCCTGTTTTTCAACCTATTTTGACCAAAAAAACACCTATAAAAACATTGTAAGAATCATGATAAATCTATTAATGATCTCAAAAAACCGTTCTAAAAACTAAAATCAACCCGAATCAAAAAATCAACTTGAGCTCATATCTATTTTTTCACGAACTTTAAAGGTAAAAAACACATAATATGAAATCCTCTCATCAAGTGGAACCATAATATTGTCTATTTTGGTGGTCTAAATTGGTGTTAACGACACTTTTTTCACTTTACTGCTGGAATCCGGCGACTTTTCTCTCTACTAAGGACTAAAAAATAACAAAAATAAAATTTTTATACCAAAATTGAATTGGAAAAATAATGAGGTACCGAAATTGTATAATTTACGTAATTTTTAAAGTTAAAGGAATAAAGTGCATATTTTGTGGAACTTATGGTATGCCACCCATATTTAACACATTTTTCATTTCAATCCTCCTTTTTTCAATCCTATATTTTTATAAAAAATCAAAATTAATTAATTTTTAATTACAACTAGATAGTTAGGGGGGGGGGAATCGAGGATCAAATTAAGAAAAATATAAAATTTTATGGCCCATCTATAATAATGTATGTGATGGTGGATAATGTAGCCTTGTATGGTAAAAAGCACCCCACATGTAATACTTAATGGGGGTTGTCATTATTTGAATTTTGTGATGTTGAATTCAATGTTGATGTTAATTGGTTGGTGGCAGATACAGAACAATCATATATATATATATATATATATATATATATATATATATATATATATATATATATATATTTTATCTGCATAGCATAATACTATATACTTCTTGGGCTCAAATTCATCACATTCACATGAGGTGATATGGACCTTCAGATTAGTCTTAATTTGATTGGTTGTTGAGAGGTTCGTTTGTGGCTGAAATATCCATAGCCAGAGATAATTCATGGGTGCATCATAAAAAAAATTTCTTGCACAAGGGGTGGTGTAAATTTTAAGTGGCTACACATCATAAAAAAAAAAAAAAAAAATTCTTCAACCAAACGAACTTGTGTCTACGAGAAACGAATACTAAATTTAAAAGATTAAAAAAATAAAAGTGGTGAAATTAAAAATAAATTATAATTTTATATATTATTTAAAAAAATTATTCTAGATATTGAAAAATAGAGTTAGAAAAAATATCAATTGAAAAAACAATAAATAAAAAAACTCAAAATAACTAGAGTTATTTTCAAGGCCAACAAAAAATTCTACATAAAAAAAAATAAAAAAAACAGAACCTAGTCTATAATTGAATAAATATTGAAGAATAAAAATGAAAAAAAATTATTTTAAACAAAGAAGAATAAAAAACCTAGCAAACCCCACAAAAACCTTCTAAACCTAATCTAATTTCTATAAAATTCTAGATTTGAGTTGAATCATCCATAATGCATAAACCCCACATCTCATTCTTGAAGAAAAGAAAGAAACAGTGAAGAGAAGTGGTGTAGGGTTTTTGAGAGAGAGAAAAGAGGGTATTTTTGAAATAGTATTTTTGATTTGATATTATTGTAGCAAATTTGAGAATCTCCCTTGATTTGCTTGTTGATTTGAATTTCAAGAATTACATTTAGAATTCAAATAAATATCCAAAAAGGTTCTAAAACAACAGTTTTTTTATTACATAATATGAACTTCATCATTCTGTTCATAATATGAACTTCATATCCTGTTAATTCTTCATTCTGTTCATAATATGAACTTCATATCCTGCCAAAGTTTTTTTATTACATATTGCAACTAGTGAACGAACAGATAATAATCGGTCAGCTGGGCTAAAGGTCACATGCATAATTCACACTAGTGTCTGCAATAATGCAATAGAGCTAAACAAGTGAAACACACACACACACACACATACAACGTACGCAGTCAAACAAACCATTTCAGTTTAGGTGATCAACCAATCAGATTTTAGAGATCTTTGCTTTCTCAGTGAACAAAAAATTTTATCAGCTAGGAAGGACAAAACTGGAACTCTAAAGAAAACTAAGAATCAATCTCGCCAGAATGTCTAGAAATTATTCATATCTATTGACACGAGTTAGGGACTCCACTCCAGATCAAATTGGTACAAAAGAAACCTTATCTAAGCTATGACATACTTGTGTACATGTTTTACGTGGCCGCTGGTGCTGGCGCTGGCATATATGACTCCAGAATCAATTGGGATCGCGAAGGTTGCATGACCTCCACAATTAGATATGTATACCTCCACTGCTTGTCCACTTTGTCTTTGAACATTTCAGCAGAAACCTTCCCAGCACCATGCGGCCCACGAATATAGAAATTGATCTACATTCAATGAGGCAACATGTAAGCAGATATGAAATTACACAAAAAATCAAAATTATCCTTAATTTTATTTGTTCTTGTAGATTTTTCACTTTATTTCTTCTTTAAAAGGGAAGGAGACTGAGGGGATAATTCACACATGTTATACACATTCCTTGAACCTTTTGCATTTTCTTGGATACAAAGACAAAATTTCACTTGGATACTACGATGCTTCACAGTTTACCTGGACATGCTCCACACCATCTTCATCAGTAAAGATCCTATTGGGAATACGTTGGCGAGCAGCACGATTTCTACTTTCCTGACCATAACCCGTAATAGGAGATCCAATTCTCACTCTGACCTGATTCAAAGCAAATATAATCTGAAGTGAACAACAAAATTGCAATAAGGATATCAACACAGAAAAACAGCAAAGCTTAGTAGCCAGAGAGAACCATTATGAACATTTACCACCAGATCCTTCTGGATTCTGTCTATAACATTCACAACCTCCTTAACAGTTTTGTGACTTCGCATCTTGCCTTTAAGTTTTATCGACTTAAGAATTTGATTTCGCTCTATTAGTTTTGCCAATAAACTGTGCCTGACTGCTTGAACCAAATCATCCACTGCCTTTCTTATTTTCAAATGACTATTGATAATAGCAATATGATTTATTACTAAATGCATAATCAGTCACTCAAGTAATTTGTTTATCATGGTTTATTCATATTAGGCTTGACCTTCCTGCTTTGGGACTTCCTGTTACATACTCGGGGGCATTCCACAACAGGCAACCTCAACTGATTGTCCCATTGTAACATAATGTCTCATTTTCAGGTCCACCAACCATCATAAATAGAAGAGGAACAAGTGCTTTAAAATTGCAAGCCCAAGAAAAAGATGTATTAATTTTCACAAACCTGACTGTCATCTTGAATCCTTTTCAGAGCCTTGTTAAAGATCTTGTACCTATTACAGACCATGGTGCAAATCAGAGTGGAATAAGGGAAAAGGAGACAAAACTCAAATAGTCTATTTCTAACCATATTCATATAATTTAATTACAAAAGTCAACTCTTACTCTTTTGGTTCAAATATCAGCTCCTTAAAAACAGCATAAGCCGCAGCAGCTGCAACACCAAGTCCTGCAAGAATTATAATGCTGTAGGAAGCACCTTCTGTAAACGTCACAGGCTTCTCTGGGATATTGTATGTTGGAGCATCAAAAGGATCCTCAACAGTAGATACATCTTTTTTGGTCTGTCCGGAGTGGCGGAACACAATTAATAGAGTCAAAACATGAGTTTCCAGAATAGCATCATACTCTTTGAAAAGAACACAAAGTGACACCATTATATAAAGTAGAAGGGAAAAACTAAAAAATTATGAAGTCAAGTTGGTTCATATGCTGCTAAGTTGGAGTACATAATCTAGTAGTCAAACAAAAGAAATTCAGAAACTCTGTCTGGAAAGAAACAGTTTGGTTCAAAAGTAAAGTATAGACAAATATTTATTTCCTACAAGAAAATCTAGAACCACTCAGATAGCGATAGGATCCACATAAAAATAAGTCTATATTTCAGTTTAATATTTTATAGATAAATGGTTGACAGCATTGTCAAACACAATATTCATTCAGGTATTCAACGGTAATCAGGCAACCCAATAGGATGTGGATAGAACATAAACATGAAAGCTCTTGAACTTTGATTTGAATTCAAACCTCAGATTGTTTGTGCGTCTCTTTCTTTGAAGCTTTTGATGCGAAAGATCTAGCAAAGCAAATATTAACGGTGCTTTCCCCATGGGTTTCCATGATTTGAAAGGATGACCTACGGCTAACCAAGTATTCTCTATTAGGCTGACCTCCATAGATAGCAGGGATACCTGTCAAATCTTATTGTCAAGAATTAATTTGCACAAAGAAGATAATCAATAAGCAAAACAACCTTGCTCCAGAACCGGTGGATATGCAAGTTGAACACTAAAATGTCAGTAAACTTGTAGCACTTTGTTTGCGAAAAAAAAAATTAAAAAAAAAATTATGGCACCAAACACTGTATTATATGACTTGTAAGCCTGCAAGTCTTTTCCTGCCTTTAAGTTGGTTACACAATATAAAAACTGTTCAGTATAAGATCTTTGGTCCTCGTATAAATTCTCTTCCAAGCAAATAAAAAATGAGCTCTAGGATTAGCAAAATAAAAACTCCCATGATTACCATAGACCAAGGCAGAAATCTCAAACAGCACATAGCGTTTTACTAAAACTTCAACCTAAGAGGGAGAGGGACAATTCTCACCAACAAGAGAGAAGACCATGCCAGATTGGGTACATAAGAATTACACAAACATAATGATTCAATAACATGGAGCATAACATTCACTGACCATTATGCCGAAGTATGTCCTGCAGATTAGAAAGAGGTAGAAAAAAAATCAGTCTGCAGTTACAAGCTGAGGGAAAATGAAAGTGGAAAAAACCACCTACCTCACCTTAGTCAAATGGTTGGCATTGGCACTAAAATGTCTCACGTAATCTGACTTTGGCAACTTTGTCAACATCAAAACATAACTTCAATCAAATACCAATACATCACATTTAACTAATAGGCTTATATATATATATATCAAATTGGACTTAAGCTATAGAATACAGCAGAGTCGCAGACAGTTTCCAGCAATAACTACTTCCTAATATAAGTTTATCATAACAACTGTTAACCATTTGGTTTATTGATAAGACATTTCCAGAAGTAATTGAATAACCAAGTTGAGAAAAGGAGCCAACAATTAGAAAAAGGGCAGCTGTGACAAGAAATGAATAATTGGTTGAATTCGTAGATCCATATAAAGCGCACATATGGGGAGGGGGGAAGAAGGAGGAGGAGTGAGTTTTATAATAAAACACAAAGGGAAAAGGAAAATTATAACCAGAAAGAGCATTTGTGTGGCTTCTCTCTCATTTGTGCCAGCTGAATATTTCTAATATCACTGATTCATTTTAAAAGGCCAGAACCTGGAAAAATCTACAACTCCAGGATGTCATTTTGCATTACATTATTTAGCCAAGAGCCAAAAAGAAAGTTCGGCATATCTGAAAAAGAAGCTATGATAATTTTTTTGTCCAGGAGGTTAATCCATTCATGGCGATGCTTTATAACAAGGACTTCAATAGGATTCAGGTCTCATTCCATACCTCAAAGTCATAATACAATGAAGGAAACATACATTACCACTACAGTCATATTCAAGTCCTATTGTATTCAATATTTAACCACAGCAAATTTCTTCAAACAACCATAATTATATACGAGGCACAAGCTAAATTTGAATTAAAAACCACAGGAAAAGCTGTCAGATAACCAACTTTAACTCCGAGGGCAAGTCGCGGTGTCTCAAAGGTACAAAACTGAAACTAAAGAAGAAGAAAAAGGAAAAAGACAAATATTTACCCTAGTGACTGAATTGCCAAGTGCACCTCTTTGTGCAACCATAGATGTTGAAAAGGCCGCCAAACCCACATCAGATACTCCCTTAAGAATTTTTCTCCCCAAAAATAAAGACAACCCTTTTTGAGATCTCAAAGGACCACTGCATCTCCTGATATGCTGCATTTTCTAACACTATAAAAATCTCTGCTTTTCTTCTCTTGGCAACAAAAAGATGAAAACTTTATTACAAAAACAACTCAATCTTCTCCTTGTATAAACAGGACTTACTTCGCCTAAAAAAGAACTTGAGAGAATAAGAGTTGAGCCCCAGATATCATCAAGTACAGCACTGTATTGGAGATACTGAGAGAAACCCAAAAACCCAATGGCAAGCAAATTGGGGTTTTGTTGCAGACGCGTGCAAGAAACCTAAGAAGGCATGAAACCATTTTTCTTTGGGCTCACTCTTCAAAAACGTGGCCCATATATAAAAAGCCCAAATTTGAACCAAATGGATTGTTTTCCTTTCTTTTTCGTTCCCTCAAAAATCAGAGAGGAGGTGCCACCTAGCAGCTGCCAGAGGGAAAACACAGAGACAGCGAGGTAGAGAAAGAAGAAAGAAAGATAGAGTTTGAATTTGTAGAAGAAAAAAAATTTGCTCCTTGCCTTGTCTATTTAACTCTACTTCCTTGCACCAGCTGGTCTTATTAAGATTAGTACAAAAAGAACTTTTCAAGGTGTCAAAGCACTTTTGAGGATTTTTTAGATTCCGGGTTGTCTGCCAAAAGTTTAGAAACTAAGATTATGACAGGAAATCTGAAGAATGAATCGTGTTTCTTTAGCCAACATGTTTCAATTTTAAGAGTAACTATTACCGTTCTACAAGAAAGTCAAAACTTTTTATGATTGTTATCTGTGTTTACAATTTCAAGATAAGTTGATTATAGGAGTTGATATGATAAGATAGACTGCTAGTCCCATGAGTTATTGAATAACTCCAAGATATGCTGATAAGGACTTGATACGATGCAATATACTGATGGTGCAATGATTTGATCTGATTTGGTAATAGTCTAAAGAATAAGGAACTTTATTTTGGTAAGTTCATCCAACTTGGGTTGATGAGCTATGACTTTGACGAAGGTTATAACCCTTCAGCTATTTACTGACCTAATTTCTGTTATGTGCATTTTTAGATGGCCAGATGGGATGAGATTCTGTCCCTTCCTGTGCAGAATCCTCCAACTTTGGAATTTTCTGCTTCTGATAATGTATGGTCAAAGGTTGGAGGCTGGCGCGACAATTTAGATAGACTTGCTCTTATCCCTTTTGCTAGAGTCGATGATTTTGTAAGAAGCGAGTCTGCTAATAAAGACTGTCCAACAAGATTTCATGTTGAAGCTAGAAGGCGTCGGCCTCCTCAGACATCTTACAAGCAAAAGGTTGATGGCATCCTTGAGTACATATTGTAAGTTTCTTCCTTCTTTTGGCAGTTCCTACTTCGTGGCCATTAATGCTGTGACTTAAGTGATCCATTTGAATTTTAGATATTGGTGTTCTTTTGGCCCTGATGATCACCGGAAAGGTGGCATAGTATGGCCCAGTAGAACTACTTATGTTCCAAAAAAGAAAAATGCTGGTAGACCAAATACCAAGAGGGGGTACACCTGGCATTTTATTGTGAAATGTTAAATTTCTGAACCATCTGTTGCACTGATCATATATAATCAGGACAAGCACGTGGATAAAAAAGGGTTACCGTGCCATGGCCCTCAGGATAAGAAGGCAGAAGGAACGCATGCTATGTTTGCCCCTTATATCTCAGAGGATCTTCGGCTTCGTGATTTATCTTTATTATATGTTGGGGTCTCTGTGGAGACCATAATGCAGAGACACAATGAATCAGTAGAGAGGCACGGTGGTCCATGTAATCGTGATGACCTGTTGACTCACAGGTATGTGCGGAGGCAGGAAAGAAGCATCCGCTGCTCTACATTTGAACTGGACACTGATCATGCAGTTAGCATTAGCATGTGGGTTGAAAGCCACCTGAATCAGGTATTTTTCTTCGAGGATTTTTTTGATTCTGAGCCTCACTTTAGGAATAAAAACAGAGTGGCAGTTGCAACAAATGATTCGGTTTGGCAATCGCAGTCTTGTGGCTTCTCATTCAAGGTTTGGAACAAAAAAATTGAAGGTTTGTCATTTCAGTTTATATGGTCCAAATCCTGTGAAACCAAACATCATTTACACTGCCTGGATGGCTCTTTATGTTTCAGAAACTGACCATGCTCTTTTCTTTGATTTTATTTAGTATCCTGTTCACAGTCTTGTTGTGTTCAACTCA
>Ga0325411_1006798_pt1 | contig 12514 bp, 16 predicted proteins | sample PopdelMetagenome_13_FD_206181 | JGI IMG/M metagenome (GOLD analysis project Ga0325411, IMG submission 206181) | Populus deltoides microbial communities from Bellville, Georgia, United States - Xylem-PdIQD-R4 | ecosystem: Host-associated > Plants > Phyllosphere > Stem > Wood/Secondary xylem... | reverse complement strand
ATAATGTTTGGCACGTGCGAAGTACTTTTGTAAAATTCTCTCCCTCGTAGTCCCAGTCACCAAAAAAAGAAAAAAAACCTTAAGAAATATTAACACGAGGATTGATAGATTATCGGGGCACCCTTGCTTGCAGGAGCCCTCTCTCTCCTATTTTAGACACGGCGGGCGGGAAACTGATAATTTGGGAAAATCTCTCCCTCCCTCCAAATCCAAATCCTTAAACCCTAACCCTCCCTCTCTCCTTCCCCAATTTCGAGACAGGTCAGTTTCTCTCTCTCACTACCTCACCCATTCATGGCACTTCTCCACAAACCCCACACAGTAGATAAAATCCACAAATCTCCTCTCGATTTCGAAGAAGGTGAAGCCGGGGGCACCCCGATACGCTACGTGTCGTTGGACCGTGTCTACTCTGCCGCATCTCTCTGTGGATCAGCCAACGTTATGTCAAAGAAAGTTAAAGCCCGGAAGCTCCTACCCCACCACCAACACCACCTTCACCATCCACGGGGCGACCACCCCCCTTCTTTACTCCACGTTTACTCTCGCCGTCCAAAACGGGCCCCCCGACCTTCCTTTTTTGATTCGTTGGTTTCACGCGCCGCTGAGCCTAAGGAGGCGGTGAAGAGCGACTTTTGTGAATTTGAGGAGGAGTCGATGATCGAGTTGAACAAGGAGAAGAAGAGGAGAAGGACGGGGAGTAAGGAGTTGCTGAAATTGGGAGTCGATTCTAATATTTTGCTAGGGTTTGATAGGCCTCGATTGAGGGATTGCCGTAATAATACTAACAACAGTAATAGTAAGATTGGGGATTTTAAGAGAAAGAAACGTGATTCTATGGTCACGAGTTCTGATAAATTTTCGGCCCTTCCAGCTACTAGTAAAAAATGGGTCAGGTGGGTTTCTCTCTTAATGTACTAATTGAGATGGATTTTATTGAAAATTACTGACGAAAGTAGTTCTTTCAGTTATTAGAGTGGTGGAATTTGAATTTTTTCGGTGTAGTTTTTAATCTTTATAAGCTGCATTTTAGGTGCTGAGACAATGTAGCATGTATTTTAATCACATTTTGACCTTTTGCATTGGCCTACAGCTGGTTTCTGCTTATTCATGTGAGTTTTTGTTTAATGGGTGTAAATTCTGTCTTCAATAGGTTGAGTTTTGATGGTGTTGATCCGAAATCATTCATTGGGTTACAATGCAAGGCAAGCATATGCTTTACTTCTCTTGGATTCGTGAGATTATTTCCATCTCTCTTTACCTTTTTGTTATATGCATGATAAAGCTGATTTTTACAGGTTTACTGGCCAATGGATGCTGAATGGTATTCTGGACGTGTTGTTGGGCACATCGCAGATACCAATCGATACAATGTATGGCTTGATGCCCAATTTATATTTTTATTCTAAATTTCGAACAGCTTTAGAATTCAAAGGATACGATTGGGTTACTATTGTTGATGGGAGATGAACTGAATGCAGATTGAATATGAAGATGGAGATAAAGAGGACTTAACAATTTCGAACGAGAAAGTAAAATTTTTTATTTCTCATGAGGAGATGGAGCGGTTGAACCTGACTGTCTCTGTAAAAAGTACAGATGGTGATAGATATGATTACAATGAGATGGTTGTGTTAGCTGCCAGTTTGGATGACTGCCAAGATCTCGACCCTGGGGATATCATATGGGCCAAAGTCACTGGTCTGCACCAAATTTCTTGGCTTTTGTCTTTTTCTTTGTCTTTGTTCTATTTGTTTTCACTATTTGCATTACTGACATTAACCATAAAAAAACCTGAAGATATCTCAGAGATGCTTTGAAATATCAAGGCTCTGTAACACAAGATATGAATTGCGAGCTAAAACCTTATCCATTTTCTTTAGATTAGGCTTTGAGGCCTTATGACCAAACTGATTCTTGTGTATGCTTTTGCAAACATATTTTTACTTCTTCCAACATGCTAATCTTGACTAAATAATGCTTTATAGTTTCAGGGTCAAGGAAATCCAATGTGCTGGATTAGAAAGACTATTGATTGAATGTATGGCCATTTATCGGCACACAGATCGAGGGCATTAAAAAAAAGGTTACCGGGTAATTTAAACAAAAAGAAAAGGAAACAAAATCAATGATTCTGTTAAGAACTTGTATCAAGCCTATTTTGTATTTGTGTTTGGATGGTCTTGTTTGCCTCTGCATTAATGAACCAGGATTTTGGTGGAAAGGATCTTTTGCTTTTATTTGATTCCTATCCTCATGCCTGGGCAGTTTCTGTCATTATGTACATGCAAGTGCTATCATCAGTTAATTATTCAAAACTTGAGTTAGCATTAATCTCTTCGATAGATTGAATGTCAGCACAGTAAAGGCAGGCATTGTAACATGCAAACTGTTGCACTCAGCAGCACGTACACTATATTGTGCTAGTTTTCTCGAGTTTTGAAGAAAGCATTTTGTGTAACACATTAGAAAGATAAATTTACCCTTTTGGTTTTACACCAACTATATCTTTTAATTGTTCTAGTGCAGGTCATGCTATGTGGCCAGCAATTGTTGTAGATGAAGCACTTATTGGCAATCATAAAGGCTTAAGCAAAAATATTGGAGGAAGATCAGTATCTGTGCAATTTTTTGGTACCCATGATTTTGCAAGGTTTGTTGTTGTTACAAGTTTGGAGTTTTTTTGTGCAGTCACTCACTCCCCAATATGTAGGACATCTATTTTTCTCAGAGGCTGACTTTTTATTTGATCTTTCTATTATCAGAATTAAACCAAAGCAGGCAATCTCGTTTCTCAAAGGACTTCTTTCTTCTTTCCACCTAAAGTGCAAGCAACCTCGTTTCACTCGAAGCTTGGAAGAAGCGAAAATGTAAGGTTGATTTTAAGGGTTCAGTTCGTTGAAGTGGCATGAGAGTGCGGTGTTTCACGCTTGAGTACTTGTTATTTAATCAGATTTGTGATCATGCCCCTGCAAATCCCTCTTGATGGATAGGGATCGTCACTAATTTCTGTTGTCAATTTATCAATATAGCATGCTTTCATCACTTGTTGAGTTGGCGAAGGTTACTATATTAGGGACCATACCATCTTGTGCTTGTCTTCTTGTAATATAACCTGCATTATTGTTTTGAAACCTGGGAAATGGGTTGCATGTGCCTATAACACTTCTGACACAGCCTTTTAGTGACTCCACAATTGAATTACTTTCTACGTTGAGAATCCTTGGAATTTGTCCTAAAGGCTTGATGATGCTCAGGCTCTGGAGTTGGTTACCAATATTCTGTACCTGCACAATTAGTTTTTTTGGTTGATAGGCTTCACTTTCATTGTTACTTTACCTTCTTGTTATCTATTTCTTACCTGAAGTTTCGCTGGACAGACTAACTGTGGAGCAGCTATACAGTGCAGTTCTTTCAATCATAAGAGTTGGAAAACTGTGAGAATACTTAAAATATGACATGGACTTTTGGGATCCTGATGCTGTGATCATTTTGTTTTGATCAGGTATCTCAGTGAACAAAAGCTTCCGAGAAGAATGCTGCAGCTGCAAAATGGCATGAAAGCTGATAGCTGTGAGAGTGCGAGTAGTGAGGATGAAGGGAGTACAGATTCAGGAGAAGATTGCATACAAGATGGAGGGATTCGAAGGATATTGGCTAGGCTGGGTACTTCTCCTTATGTAATTGGGGATTTGCAAATAATAAGCCTTGGTAAGTTTCAGCTTTTGGAATTTGCTTGTGTTTTGTTTTATCTAAGACATGATTGAACATGCTTTGTGCATTTCACCACCTTTTTCTTCTTGATGGCAACACAGTACCTGCAGCCTTGTCCTGCTACTTAATTGGGGAGGCTGGGTATTAATATTAGTTTATATTGTTGCAGCCATTCATTTACACTCATAGACTTTTACATTATCCTCACAGGAAAGATTGTCAAGGACTCAGAACATTTCCAAGATGACAGATTCATCTGGCCTGAAGGGTATACTGCCCTGAGGAAATTTACTTCGATAAAAGGTGGTTATTTTTCAAATATCTTGTGGGACATGTTTATTGCATCTTTTACGCTATGATGAACTCGTTTTTTGAGATTTTTCTTTTTCATTTTCTTAATCATCTTGATTTTATTAGTTCCCTGACCTATTCTCTTTTTTGGTTTTGGTTTTGACTTTGTGGTTTTCAGATCCAAATGTTCATATGATGTATAAGATGGAAGTGTTGAGAGATGCTGAGTCAAAGATTCGGCCTCTATTTAGAGTGACATTGGATAATGGAGAGGAGGTCAGTTATGATGAGGTCCTAAAACCACCGATACATGTGCACTCCTATTATCTCTGTGCATTGCATGCCACTCTCCTCATCTAACTATTTTTTATCTCATCTTGTTAAATGATTCTTTGTACTATCCATCTTAGGTCACACTAACCTTTTGTATGGTACCACCATGAACATTTCATGTACAGATAAAAGATGATCGAGGAAACACAAACTTTGTAGGGCATATTTTGCGGGAATGGGGTAGAATAGAACTTGTCAGTATTTTGTACTTGCTTGATATTGGCATGTTGCTGTCAATAAATGGACTTTTATGATCAATAAACTATGATCTATTCACTTTGTCTTCAGCTGTTTTCTTCCTATCCATCAAACCTAAAATATAATTGGCATCTCACCATTTGTGCCGTTGCTTGCTTCACTGCTTAGGGTCAACCTGCTGAAGGAGTATCATTTGATTATATCATTTTTAATTTTTTTTTTTTGGCAGATTAAAGGATCCACTCCAGCTGCTTGCTGGGATAAAATATACAGAAAAATAAGGAAGATGCAAGATGGTACTTCTAATGGTTTTAGCACTGAAGGTGGAGTAGGAAGAATACTCAAATCGGGTTCTGAAATGTTTGGGTTCTCCAATCCTGAAGTTATAAAATTAATTAAGGTGTGCATCTTGGTATTCTATGGCCTTAAAATTCCATAATCTGGACCTACTTTATATTTATGTCATTTTTTCCCAGCCATTTTGTGTTGGAACCTTCTAAATCACTCATTTGCTAGGCAAATGGATAGTGAATGGGTTGCAGTGGAATATTGTAGATAGTTTCTTTTAAGATAGAAACCTACTTTTGTTATTTTACATGGTTGTAATTTGATTTCGAATCGTTCTTGTAATTTTTCATTGGATTCTGAAACTTTTCAGAACTTTAAGTTAGTTGAGTGTTAGAGTACCTGGTTGGAGAGGAATGCTAGAATTTTTAAAAACTAGTACGCTTTTAGACATGCTTCAGGTGTTTTTCAGGGGAGTTTTTTTAGCTTATTCAGTGGGGCTAGGCTTCTCTTTTATGTAATTCACTTTGCTTTATTATTTGGGAGGATGGATTATTCTCCATCAAGCTTTTGTCATTCTTTTTGCATTTAATACAATTTCTGTTATCTAAAAAAATAATGGAGTGCAAGAGAGTTGTTCTATCACTTTTGTTTTTAAAACTCATTTAAAGAAGAAAATTTGCAAAATTACAGTAATGAGAAATATACATCCTCAACAATAGAATATCTAGAAAATATACTTTTCAGCTCTGCCAAAGTGTCATCTAAGGCAGCATTACACCTCTATATCTCCTATTGTAGAAACTCTAGGAAGCCAAAATAACTATTTTATCTCCTAACAGTAAATTGTTTTTAACAATTCTCGAATTTCTCTCCACCTACACTCTGCCACCACAAACATGGTTCCAGTTCCAAAGAATCCTGCAGTGCCTCTCTCCCAAATGCCCCCAAAAAATGCTCTTAATGGGTGATTTGGTAATCAATTTTTTTTTTTGCATGTTTAATGAGGATCTTCTCAGGAAGTCACTTGGGAAGTTCATGTTGGAATCAAATAATTTATACGGATTGGTTGTTGAAGCTAAGCATGAGTGGGATGTGAATCATAATTGGTGGATATTCAGGGAAGCCAGGAATGCTTATTGTTGGAGTGCAGAATATGAGAGGATGAGAACACTTCTCTTTTGTTCGTTTTAAGCTAGCAAGAGGGGTTCTATATTGTTTTGGCATGATTAATGTTATGGTGAAGATCTTGTAAAACTATTTATCTTTAACTTTTCAGACTAATTCTGGATAGAGATGCTCTGATGAGCTCTTGTTAGCTGTAAATTATGGGTTCGCTTCTTGGAATGTGGTTTTTGCAGAAGGGCACAGGATTGGGATGTGTGGCTGAGTGCCTGTGTGGGGTTTGCTTTGACCATTAAATAACCTTCCTCAAAGAGAAAAGATCTTCAGCGAAGAGGCAGCTGAATCTGTTAACCATCTACCTTTCACGTGAGCTTCTTGCTTATGGGTGATGTTGTTCAGGACTGCACAATACAATATGATAATGTGCAGAATTATGTAGACCAAGACTTCCGGGTGATTAGCTTACAATTACAATAACTCTCACAACTGAGCAAATTATCTCCTCTTTCCCCTATCCTGAAGTAACGAAAACCCTCAAATCTAACCGAAGCAAAGAAAACCCTTGAATCTAAATTTTCACCATTAATCAGAATTCCTTAGAATCATGAATATTCTATCATTATCTGTTGAGGTGACATGACACCCACTATTGATGTATTAGAACTTTGCTAAAACTATGTTACTAGCATCTAGGTTAATTTTTTGTTTTCTGTGATGACATAATTTTTTTCTCGGGTGGCCTAGTGAATTTAACTTTTTTCTTATTCTTAAATTGGATCAAGTTCCTTGAATTTTTTTGGCAGTATTGGGGTATTTTTGGTATTATGTGATCGATCACCATATCAAAAGTTTTAGACTAGTGAATCTTGCATTTTGTTCAGTTGGTGTCTTTATAGTGTTGTTGGAAGTTCAGAGGTTTTTTGAGCTTATGGTGTTTATGCATACTTGCACGAGTGTCTACTCTTCAAATGCCTTGTATTTTGATTGTAATTTTACACTAATTTCCAATGGTTCTTGCAGGGATTATCAAAATCTAGACATTCTTCCAAACTGTCTATGTGCAAGTTATCATCTGAAAGATATCAAGGCATACCTGTTGGTTACAGACCTGTTCGTGTTGATTGGAAAGACCTTGATAAGTGCAATGTCTGCCATATGGATGAGGTGAAACCTAACTTCTCCCCATAAGGCATGGATAGCACTAGTTTGGTTCAGCAACATGCTTACTTGTTGCTCAACCAACCCCGGCCCTGTCATGGCTTATAAAGAAACCATGCATGAAAAACGCTTAAAATTCCTTGTTTCACATTATATCTTTATAACTTGCCTTGCTTTCCAGGCATCTTTGTCTTCAATTTGTTTCCCAACTATGGGAATCCTTCTCCTATTACTCCTACTTTGATGTTTCACCATGGTTAGAAATTTCTAATTGCAGCTCTTTGTTTTCAGGAATACGAAAACAATTTGTTCCTGCAGTGTGACAAATGCAGAATGATGGTAAGGGTTTCTGTACATGTTTTTCTGTTGTCAGTTTCATGGAATTTGCATAATGGATTGTGTTGTGACCGCAGCTTTTCAAAATGGCACTGTTTTCTCATTATTTACTCTTAGTGCCTTACTTAATATTGTTTTGTAACAATTCTTCCTCTTGAATATTGGGGTGACTTAACCTTTTGTTCCTTTTCATTTCATATCTACAATCCTTCTAGTCCTATCAACAATTTAATCGAAATTGGTGTCTGCTCAGGTCCATGCCAGATGCTATGGGGAATTAGAACCTGTTGATGGTGTGCTGTGGTTATGCAATTTATGCCGACCAGGGGCTCCTGACTCCACACCACCATGCTGCCTTTGTCCTGTTATAGGTATATGGTTGTCTTAGAACACCTTTCTTATAGCTAAGAGCCACACCACTGAATCTGTGAATTTACTTTCCTTTAGGTGGTGCTATGAAGCCTACAACGGATGGACGCTGGGCTCATTTGGCTTGTGCCATATGGATACCTGGTTAGAATCTAGTTTACCTTTTGTTTCTTCCTTCCTTATAAAGACTTATGGTGACGCACCTTATATGCTGTAGAAACTTGCCTATCTGATGTCAAGAGAATGGAGCCCATTGATGGGCTAAATAGAATCAATAAGGTACACTGGCTTGTTATTTCAGTTTGCATTTTCTTGTTCTATAGAATGTTCCTTTCTGGCGTGTGTTTGTTTATTCCTTGTATTTACACTCTGTAACCTTGTCACACTGAGTGCTAACTGGTGTGCTGTAGTAAGCTAGTATTGCAAGGGCTTCTTGACTTAAGAATCACTACAATCAGATTCTTTGAGATCAAGCAATGCACATTTGTTTTCCTTCTAATCTGGATTTTGTGACTGAGCAGGATCGTTGGAAGCTTTTATGTAGTATATGTGGTGTAGCTTATGGAGCTTGTATCCAGGTAAGCTCATAATTAATCCAGTGATAATATTCATGTTAATATGTATTGTGACTTTCTGGATAGGTGCTTCTGCGTATCTTTCTGGTTCCTTTTTGGTGCTCCCTGTTCTTATGTAGCTATTCTTGTTTAGTTATCTTTATTTAATTTGTGCTGGAACATTTGCAATAGTTTTATTGTTTTCTGGAGTTCGCCCAAAAACCAATTCATCTTTAATAAGCTCAATGTATGTGAATGGCCAGTACAGAAAGCTAGGGACTTGGCGTTCCTGAATTGAAATCTTGTGAATGGGAACTGTCTCCCTGCCAAACCATAACTATGCTAGTGAGATTTGCATTGTAGTTGTCGCAGCTGATGTGCTGTCTGCCCCATCAACTCTTCCAAAAGCCACCAATGCTGATGTGATTGAAAATATAAGAAACCTTAGCCCAGCTCTTCTCAGTGAGACAGTGAATTCTCTCTCGACTACTAGTCATTCAATGCCCCATTCTGAGAAGGATGATCTTCAGCTCTCTAATTAATGTCGTAAATGAAATGCATGCATTTGAAGGGTATTCAAGTGATCCTATCATCTTCATGAGATTCTTTCATTTGCTTTTTCCCTATAAATTGTAGCAGATTGATGCCCTTGGATCTTCACCACAGAACTTCAGTCATGAAATATGCATTAGAAATTTTAGTTGGTTATTTAGAGAAAGGGCAAGTTGTGATACACAAGGAAAATTCTATTGTGAACTTTGAGTTGTAAGAAACTGCATGAGTTCCAAACATTGTTATACCATCAAGAATCTTGAAGTTATTACTCAACATTACTTAAGGAGCATGGAAAAGTTGTAAACAGTTGGTATAATTTTTTTTTCCTGGATTCAACTTTTTACCCTAAGATGAATACTCTAATAAAATATCAACTGTTGAGAATCAGATCAGTTTGTATTTTTAAGAAAACCTTTTATCTAAAAATGGATGTATATATTATTTTTTGGATAACATAAGAATGAATTACTGTGTGTGAGAATGAAGGATTACAAGGAGAATGAGACATCCTCTTAGAGTATAAAGTAAGAATAAAACAAAGAAGAGGAATTTCTAGTCTTTTTGAATATTCTAAGGAGATTCTGGAAGTTCTTGAGGCCGAATTTTGTAAAGGTCCTCAAACTATGTTGTTCCTTAATAATTGCTTTGAAGAAGGTTGGTCCACAAAGATTATTGAGTTCTGCTTCAACTAGACACTGCAAATAATTTGAATATTGTACATCTTCATAAGCTTTTCCCATCTAGAACTCACTAAGTGTTTTCATGCAATTTCCTCCCTTCTATTGTGGATCACTGTAGATTCTGTAGAAATATCAAAAGGCCTGCTCCACATATCTTAAACTATCAGATAATGTAAGAATAGACGAGTCTGCATGTTTCCACCATTGTGGCAACTGGCATGTATTGGGCGATATGGTCCAGTTTACCTAATTAAGAAGTGTATATTCTTATGAATTTCATTTCAGTCTGTTTGGAATTTGCTATTAGACAAAGGGCTATCTTTCTATATTGTGTGCACTATTTTTTTTCCATCAAGAGCTCTTACTGTTTTTTATTTATGAAAAATAATGAAAAAACGCTAATATATGAGACCTTTTTGCCTAGCAAGAGAAGGATAAAAAAGCTAATATTTTTACATCTTTTTATTTAATAATTCACTTGTGTTTTCTCATCTCTTTCCTTTCCTTTCTTTATTTTTTGTTAGTGCTTAGTTGTGACCCTTTTGAAATGAATATTGTTTACAGTGTTCAAATAACGCTTGTCGGGTAGCATATCATCCTCTTTGTGCACGCGCTGCTGGCCTTTGTGTTGAGGTATTCTTTATCAAGCATTCAGAGATTTGTACTGTGTTTGCATATATAGATATATATTTGTGTGTGTGCTTGTGTGCATCCTTGCATACATGTCTGCATTATATATTTATTCTCTCTAGTTGTTGATAGAAAAAATAGCTTATATATTCCTGTATTTTATCTCTCTATGTTTGCACAGCTTGAGGATGAGGACAGACTCTATCTCCTTTCTTTAGATGAAGATGACGCAGATCAGTGCATTCGCTTACTTTCCTTCTGCAAGAAGCATAGGCAGCCATCTAATGAGCGTGTGGTCACAGATGAACGGGTTGGTCAAATTCCTCGTCGGTGTTCTGACTACATCCCACCATGTAATCTATCGGGATGTGCTCGTACGGGTATGCTTTTCTGTATTCTTGTGTGCTTTTGCAGTTCTTCCACGACCAGTTACTTTATAAAATCTTTATTTCCTACCCTCTGACATGTGCGGGGAAGAACATGTTTGTTAACCTTTTATTTTTTCAATTATGATTCTCTTGGCAACCATTGACTTCATAACACTTAAGAGTCTCCATTGCTCCCTGTCAAGCATGACTTCCTTTGAGTACTGTTTCTGAATTGCTAATAACTTTGGTGGCATATAGAAATTGCATCTTTGTTTGCAAATGTTTCCTTATTATATGAGTAGCTGCTTTATTGAATCTATCAGATAAAAAAACCAGAGTATTATTTTTGTTTATATCTGTCTTTTTATGCTTGCAGAGCCTTACAATTATTTTGGGAGAAGGGGACGGAAAGAACCTGAAGTCCTTGCTGCTGCATCCTTGAAGCGATTGTTTGTAGAGAATCAGCCGTACTTGGTTGGTGGTTACTCTCAACATGAGTCTTCAGGATGTACACTTGCTTCTAATGGACTCATTAACTCTGGTTTCTCTTCTAGTCTTCAAAGGCTAAGAGCCTCTCAGCTTGATGCTCCTAGTAACATTCTCTCTATGGCTGAAAAGTATCAACACATGCGGCAGACCTTCCGAAAGAGATTAGCATTTGGTAAGTTGGTATTCCAAATTTATATTTGAAGTTTCCAGTTTATTTGAAGGAGCATTTGGAACTCTATGTGGTTGTTGTTTTTTTCTTTTGCTGACCATCGAGAATGTATCATGCCATAGGCAAATCTGGAATCCATGGATTTGGCATCTTTGCAAAGCATCCACATAGAGCCGGAGACATGGTAAATTAATTTGCTCATGTGATATGATATATTTCTCTGTCATGTATTTGGAATTAACTTATAACTACATGATTTTTTAGGTCATTGAATATACTGGTGAACTAGTCAGACCTCCAATAGCTGATAGGAGAGAGCACTTTATCTACAATTCATTAGTGGTATGTTTCTGTTGAGAATTTTGCCAATGTCCTTGCCTTTCGTATGCATGTATTTGTGGCCTATTCCAGTACAACTATGAACTATAATCCATAAAACTAATGTGATTATTTTTGAAAGGTTGATTGCTTACCATGTTGTAGTCCTTCAAAATGCTGTTGAGATTGAAAGTTACCTTTCCTTTTCCTTGTTAATGCAGGGTGCTGGCACTTACATGTTTAGAATTGATGACAAACGAGTCATTGACGCCACAAGGGCTGGTAGTATTGCTCATCTGATTAATCACTCATGTGAGGTGTGTGTATCTTCTGTTCCTTTTTAAAAGTCTTACCTATTACAAACGAGAAAATGTATTGGAAAGATCTGTTATTTATGATTTATAGAAAAGATTTATGATTAATAATTTTTGGCATATGATAAATTCATCCTACTTAATAGCATTTTCCTCTCATTCAACTTTTTTAGACTTGCTTGAAGGTGAATGGTCACATGGATAATATGCTTCTGATATTTTTATTTATTTCTACACTTGTTTTATCAATGTTAAAATTCCTCTTGCTTTTCTGCAGCCCAATTGCTATTCAAGAGTTATAAGCGTTAACGGTGATGAGCATATAATTATATTTGCAAAGAGAGATATTAAAAGATGGGAGGAACTCACATATGATTATAGGTTTCCCTCGACTCCTCTGTGAAATAAGTTCCTTTTATTTCCTTGAGATGCTGACTTTATTTCTTTCAGATTTTTCTCAATTGAAGAAAAACTAGCATGCTATTGTGGCTTCTCTCGATGCCGTGGTGTGGTTAATGACACGGAAGCTGAGGAGCAAGTGGCTAAGCTCTATGCTCCTCGCAGCGAATTGACAGACTGGAAAGGAGAATAAAAGAGGTAAGCACAATTAAAAGTCTTTTTGTCCTTT
>Ga0325411_1006797_pt1 | contig 12514 bp, 11 predicted proteins | sample PopdelMetagenome_13_FD_206181 | JGI IMG/M metagenome (GOLD analysis project Ga0325411, IMG submission 206181) | Populus deltoides microbial communities from Bellville, Georgia, United States - Xylem-PdIQD-R4 | ecosystem: Host-associated > Plants > Phyllosphere > Stem > Wood/Secondary xylem... | reverse complement strand
TTATTCAAAATTAATATTTCATGAATTTCTCAGTTATCCATATGTAATTTCCGCTTGTCCAATAATTCTTCTAAGATTAGAACAATTCATTTCCCTGCTTTAACATTTTATTTTAACCCTTTTTATATCTAGGTTCTGCCTCCATATGTAGAGTTTGTACCAAGAACGAGCTAGAGATGTTATCACCATTTATCTCCAACCATGACCAGACAAGATGTTGAGCTATTGAGAAATTAATTGCCTGATTCCAGCCTTTTATTTCTTGATCCGTACCATGGTTTCTTTCAATTTCACGGTGGCTGCTATCATTGTCATAGATAGGTTTAGATGGCATTTGACATGGAAGTGAAACTCGATGAACACTTTTATTTGAGTTATAAACGAAATTAATGAACTTCTTGAGATTTTTACATTATTAACAATTTGGAGTCATGTTTTTTAAGCTTAAATAAATAGTAAAAGGTCTCTAATTAAATTAAATTAAATGGTTAAACTAACAGGCAACAGCGCTAGATCCTCTCATTGGACGGAATGCACGTGAGATCTCTGTACAAGAAAATACCCAAAATTTGAGCGTTATAGAAGTTGCGATTTAAAATGTTTTTAATTTAAAAATACATTAATTTATCAAAAAAATATAAAAATATATAAAAAATTATTTAAAATAAAAAAACTTTTTATATTTTAAAAAACACGGTTTTAGCCGGCTCGAAAACTGCCTAAATAATTAACAGACCAACCTCATTATACTCCATGTCGACTTAGTTATGAATTGATAGAGTTAGTTAATGTTTAAGTTGAAACTTGTTACTGTTAGAGATTATGGATGCAATGATAGAGATTAAAAAAGGTTGGAAAACGAGGAAGGCATCCCAGTAAGCTTAATCCAACCACGGAAGAGAAAAACGTTAAAAATGCTCCTTCTTGCAGCGTGTTCTAGTCCAAAAAAATACAGACAACGAAAACGTACCAACGTCAGAGTGAACTGCAAACTATAAACAGGGGGGGGGGACACAGTATGGTGTGTGGGATGCAGTAATAAAATATAGAAGAAAGACAGAGGAGGGAGAGAGAGAGAGTGAAGACTTTTATGGGAGGGTTCAGGAGAGAGAGCGAGAGTTATGACTAACAGGGTATAGTTTAATAGATTGTGTAAGAAGGGAGAGAGTGAGCGTATCAACAAAAATCCTAAAAATTCTATTCAGTTTGCTTTAAAAAGCCAAGTTCAGATAAAGGTGTTATATACACAAACATTATATTATAAATAAATACATAAAATAAAAACAAAACCTAAGATCAAGACGGTCCAAATTAAGTTTAAAAAGAAAAAAAAAAGAAAAGAAACTCTTGTAAACTTGGCCATTATTCAAAGTACCTCCACCTCTCTCTCTCTTCTACTACAGAAAACTCCACCATTGTTGATTGACTTTGTTCCTTCTTTCAACAACCCTATCTCTCTCCAATCTCCGAAAAAGCATTTTGCTTGCTTGTGCTTCGCTGTTTGTGTTCTTTGGTCAATCTGTGTTTAGAGTTGTAGATTAGTGCTGCTAATTTTGTAATATTAAAACAAACAACAGTGAACGTGCTTCCTCTTTGTCTTGTTACCTCTCACTCACACCAGTCTCTCCCTCTCTCTCTCTCTCTATCACATAGGAGTAGTAAAAAATAAGTGAGAATAAAAATAAAAATACTAAAAATCTTCACGCTTGGAGATGAAAATGATTAGTGTTCTTTTCTTTATTACACAAAACAGTCTGTTTTGAGAAGTAAATGAAAGAGACAGTCTTTGGAATATGGGCTGCTTTCCACCTTTTGAGAATCCTCATGACTGTGTCTTAACAATTGAGAACCCTTTTCTTTGCAATTCTGGTTCTCTTTCTTTCAATTCTTAACATGGGGTTTTTTAGAGATTGAGAGAGAGATTTGTTTATTTGTCTAAATTTTGCTTTTTTTTCCTTTTCTTTTTTATTTTGCTCAAATCACGCAACACAATGCTGTAAATGATCATTTACTCGCTGTTAAGCACCGGCAGTGTGCATTTTCTTTGTATATCAGAAGGAAAAAAAGTAGCTGCAACATTGCCACCTCTTTAAAGAATCCTGCCTCAGACATACATGGCTGTGTTGTGTCCCTGTGCTATTGGGGTCTTTCTTGGTTTGATATGAACTGGGGATCAGAGAAACAAGGAGAAAATCAATAAGAAACAGAGAAATCTTAGTTCTTGTTGTGTTTGAATTCATCCATGGCGTTAAAGATGCAGCAAAGCTACCACCACTCTGTGGCTGTTAAGGTGAATGATCAACAAATGGGGACCAAAAGAGGGTATACATTTATACAAGCCAACAGGACTTGGCTTCCTAAAGTTTTGTTGCTTTGGGTCATGGCTATGGCACTTTTTAGTTTGACGATTTACAATGGCATGGATGCGGATAATAGAGTGAGGAGGAAGGAAGTGTTGGGTAGCATGTGTGATCAAAGGGCAAGGATGTTGCAAGATCAATTCAGTGTTAGTGTTAACCATGTTCATGCCCTAGCCATTCTTGTCTCCACTTTTCATTACTACAAGAACCCATCTGCAATTGACCAGGTTCTTGCTCCTTTCTCTCGAAACTTTGATTTCTGTTTTTGCTGGTTGGATTTTAAAGGTTCTAAATGTTTGCTGGGGAAAAGACAAAAATTGAAAAAGGGAAGATGATTTTTGAATGTTAGTTTTTTTGCTGTCATGTTCCCAAACAACAAAAAGGAAAATTCACTTCAATTTAGCAACAAGTCATGCAAGGGTTAGTTAATTGTGATTTCTGAAGAGATGTTTTATTTTTCTTTCTGTTTGAGGCTTTGAAGTTGTTTAGACTGTTTTGTTCTTCAACGAATTAAGGTGAATCCATTGGAAATTAATTTTGGAAATTTAAATTTCCCTGCGATTTGGCTTGCAAGATGTAAAAGGAAAAATGCAAGATGACTTTGTCAAATGTTTGTGTAGGACCAAAAATACTTTATCCTTCTAATCCTTGTCCTCTGATTGTGCACGCTGAGAATTAATTTTGACAAAATGCAGGAAACCTTTGCTGAGTACACTGCCAGAACTGCATTTGAGAGGCCACTGTTGAGTGGCGTAGCCTATGCACGAAGAGTAATTGATTCAGAGAGGCAGGAATTCGAGAGGCAACATGGGTGGACAATAAAGACAATGGAGAGAGAACCCTCACCCATTCGAGATGAGTACGCTCCTGTAATATTTTCTCAAGAGACGGTCTCCTACATCGAGTCTCTTGACATGATGTCAGGGGAGGTAATTTTCAGAGTTTGTGACTTGAATTTGGTAATCTTGTTTACATCATTTACGTTTCAGCATCTAGTTTTCAATAATGTTTTCTTCCGCATGATGCAGGAGGACAGAGAAAACATACTGAGGGCTAGGGCTTCAGGGAAAGCTGTTTTGACGAGCCCCTTTAGGTTACTAGGTTCTCATCACCTCGGTGTTGTGTTGACATTCCCTGTTTACAAGTCTAAGCTTCCTCCAAGCCCAACAGTGGCGCAGCGCATAGAAGCAACTGCTGGGTGAGTGCGTGCACTTATCTTTCTAATTAGAACACCAAGTTTCCAAGTTTTTTGGTGACTGGTTTGGGTATGGGTTTATATTAACATTTTGAAATAAATTCTGCTTGGAAATGAAATTTTGAGGGTGACTAGAAGATTGAAAAAAAAAAAAAAGGTGGTTCAGTGATGCTACTCAATAATTTTTGCTCTTTAGCACTGCTGCAGTTTTACTTTAGATACTAATTTTCAGCTTAAAACTTTAGCCTTTTTGTAGGTGGTTAGTGTTGGTAGTGATGAGATTATTTATCTGGAGATATTAATTTAATCTGTTGGTACATAATTGATACAACATATGTGACTTTGTTTCAGCTTTCCTTTCCTTGTTTTCCTATCTTCCTGCTGCGATGGTGCAGTTCGAAAATATTGTATAATTAATAAAAGGAGAAATCATTTCATTCTATTTCACAGACAGTTTCGTTGCTTCAAGATAATTCAACTTTTTTTAAAAAAAATAGCATAAAACATTTGGCAAGGTAAATTTTTTGTTACTTCACATGCTTGTCATTGACCTAATTTTTATTTTATTTATGGCAATTGTTATTGTACCAGGTGCATTTAGACTGAGGTGCTATTTCTTTTCATATGGACATCATGGATTTTATTTCTGCTTATGCTGAGTTTGAATTTCAGAAATAGTTTTGTTGTGTTTATATGCAAGTTGGCTCCTCACCGTGACCATTGTTCTAAACAACCATGAACCACTACTGAGCTGTGTAGAGTTGGCAATTTAAAACTTTTAGAGCATTTTACTATTAGCATTTAGCAAACAAACAGTAGCCTCATGACAGTGTTTCATCATATGGCTGGAATTTCACCCATGTCACCTTTCTTTCCGGTCTAATTGGGCTTCCAAGTTGCAATGCTTCACCCCTTACAGTTTGGTAGATTTCATATTTTGTATAAAATTTGGTTTCATTTATTAACAGAGATTTGAATTGAAAGCAGATACCTTGGTGGGGCCTTTGACATTGAGTCCCTTGTGGAGAATTTACTTGGACAGCTTGCTGGGAATCAGGCAATTTTGGTGAATGTTTATGACATAACTAACTCTTCTGACCTTTTAATCATGTACGGTCACCAAAATCTAGATGGTGACTTGTCTCTTTTGCATGAAAGCAAGCTTGATTTTGGAGATCCATTCAGAAAGCACCTGATGACATGCAGGTAAGTGCATCTAATCGCTGATCATAATTTCATAAGATGAATGGAAGAGTAAGTTTTCCGCATATAGATGCTTACAATTTGAAATCTGAGCAGGTACCATGAGAAGGCACCCACTTCATGGACAGCACTCTCCACAGCTTTCTTATTCTTTGTTATCGGTTTATTAGTGGGTTACATCTTATATGGTGCAGCAATTCATATCGTAAAAGTTGAGGATGATTTCCATGAAATGCAGGAGTTGAAAGTCCGGGCAGAAGCTGCTGATGTTGCTAAATCCCAGGTATTCTTCTGAACGTTGTTGTAAGGAACAACTGACCCCCACTTGGTTTCTAGGTGCAGCATCTTCTTACCTGAGTATCATTGTGTTCTTGATGCCAGTTTCTAGCTACTGTATCTCATGAAATCAGAACACCTATGAATGGCGTCCTTGGTATGCAAGATCTTCTTTTCTTTTCTGGAATATGAAAAAATGTTCTAGGTTCTTGTACTTTCATAATCATTTGTGTGGTCCGTGTTCAATTGCAGGCATGCTTGCTTTGCTGCTAGATACGGATTTAAGTTCAACCCAGAGGGATTATGCTCAAACTGCTCAAGTCTGTGGAAAGGCACTGATAGCTTTGATAAATGAGGTGCTTGACCGGGCAAAAATTGAAGCTGGAAAGTTAGAGCTGGAAGCTGTCCCATTCGATATTCGATCCATACTAGATGATGTCCTTTCTTTATTTTCTGAGAAGTCTAGAAACAAAGGTATTGAGGTAAGTCGTACAGAAACACAATAAAGGCAAGTCAGCATTTTCATATCTTGTTGGCTGACATGAATTCTCTTAAAGGGCCAAAGACCCGTTTCATTCTCATGGTTCTTGCTTTTTTAAAAAGACAAACTGCCAGATGCTCTATTATGTTGAAACTGACCTTTTGTCTTTTTCTATTTTTTCTGTTTTCCTTGGACTTTTGACGTCAATGGTTGGTGGCATTCTTGATGTGATATGTCATTGTACTAAATATCTGAAACACGGTTGCATAATCAATTGTGGAAGGACAGCTGGCAGTCTTTGTTTCTGATAAAGTTCCTGAAATTGTTGTCGGCGATCCTGGGAGATTCAGACAGATTATCACAAATCTGGTGGGCAACTCTGTTAAGGTAAGTGTATTGATTGAACTTTGTTATGCAGTTCAACCTACCAGAATGTATATGTATTATTTCTTATTAGTTCATTTATCAATTAGTGAGTAAGGGTTTGTCTCAGCACAAATTTTATGATTTACTAGGGAGTTTATGATTGAACAAATGATTTTTTTCACTATTAGCTTTGTTGCCTTCTTTAGAGTTCAACCTTCTGTTATAGTTGACTATATATTCTCTGGCAGTTCACTGAAAGAGGACATATATTCGTTAAAGTTCATCTATATGAAAATGCCAAGGCCATAACAGATACAAAAGTGGACACTTGTTTAAATGGAGGATCCAATGAAAGCGTGCTTACACTAGGTTCCCAAAAGTTCAAAACCCTGAGTGGTTGTGAAGCAGCAGATGATCAGAACAGTTGGGATGTGTTTAAGCATTTTTCTGATGAAGATTTCCGATTTGATGCTTCAATAAATGTAATGACCAACAATGAAGCTTCTGAGGATGTTGGGTTGATGGTATGTGTGGAGGATACGGGAATCGGCATCCCCTTAAAAGCCCAGGGTCGTGTTTTCATGCCCTTTGTGCAGGCAGACAGTTCAACGTCCAGACAGTACGGAGGGACTGGAATTGGGTTGAGTATAAGTAAGTGTCTGGTTGAGCTCATGGGTGGTCAAATAAACTTTATTAGCCGGCCTGAGGTTGGAAGCACATTTTCATTCACTGCTGTTTTCGCTACATGCAAGAAAAATACATTCAACAATATGGAAAAACGCAATGCTGAAGAATTGCCTTCTGGCTTTAGAGGATTGAAAGCATTGGTTGTTGATGGAAACCCAGTTAGGGCTACTGTAACCAGATACCATTTGAAGAGGCTTGGTATCCTAGCTGAAGTTGTAAGCAGCCTCAAGCTGGCTGCCATTGGCTGTGGGAAAAATGGTTCTCTGACATCAGGGTAAGTTCATTTGGCTGGTTGTCCCTGTCCCTGACTATTTTATCTTAATTAAGAATTGAAAGGTTTCAATGAAACAACAAGAAATAAGTGTGAATTTTTGGCCCATCGCTGATGACTATGGTTTTTCTTTTGGCACGAACTCAATGAAAAACTATGGTAATCATTTCACTTTTCATGCCACTTTGTTTTCAGGGTAAGCCTGTTTACTGGACAGTGGCACCCTTGTATCTTAGTAAAAATGACTGATTTTATCGTCATTTTCTGCTGTGATGCACATCTTATGCCCAAAATTCTGGTTGCATGGTATGTTTATCATTTAGAATTCATACCATGAACATTATTGGGAGTGCTCATTTTTCATGGAGTTTATGTAGTGCTAAGATTTCTACTAAAGCGTTATGGCATTGGGAGTGTTTCTTGGGGATGGTTGATGGATTTTTGCTCTTTTTCCTTTTTGACTCAACTGTCAAGAATAAGTTCCAATGTTTGCAAAATAATTTCATGGTAAGTTTAGCGGCGGGTCTACATTTAATATATACTTCAAGCGCCAGGTTTTTAAGTGAAAGGACATGTTAAAACTATAAAAAGCCTATCTTTGTCCTTCACTTAATAGTTTAAACTTTTGGGTTATGCAATTAAAGAAAATCATGCTTTTTTGGGGTGTCTCCTGAATTCTTGCAAGTGCACGTCTATTATGCTGAGCACTTGTTTTTACTGACATAATCATAAAAGAACTTACCTGAATCGAAAACCCAGTGAATAATAGTTTCAATAAAAGATGACTCGTGAAGTAGCCAATATAAATAGATCATTGGCAGAGCTCCTACATTTACATTTTGCTGAAATTCTGAAATTGCATGCTACTTTGTGATCGGTGTAACCTCTCTTTTTTAACGGCAGAGGTAAAATCCAGCCAGATATAATTCTAGTGGAGAAGGATTCATGGATTTCTGGGGAGGATGGTGTTTCAAGTGTTTGGCAACTGGATTCGAAACAGAATGGACATGCATTCAAGCTTCCTAAGATGATCCTTCTTGCTACCAACATTACCAATTCTGAATTTGATATAGCGAAGGGAGCAGGTTTTGCCGATACTGTGATCTTGAAACCTTTGAGATCTAGTATGGTGGCTGCATGTCTTCTGCAGGTGCTGGGCATGGGGAAGAAAAGGTCCCAAGGGAAAGGCATGCCCAATGGGTCTTCTTTCCTTCAGAGCCTTCTCTGTGGAAAGAGAATTCTGGTGGTTGATGACAATAGGGTAAACCGCAGAGTTGCTGCAGGTGCCTTAAAGAAGTTTGGAGCTGATGCTGAGTGTGCTGAAAGTGGTAAAGAAGCATTGAAACTGCTTCAACCACCGCACACTTATGATGCATGCTTCATGGATATTCAAATGCCAGAAATGGATGGGTATGTCTTCAAAATCTTGTTTTATGATTTTAGATTGCAACTGTTCTGTTATTTATTGGCTCTTCTTCCTTGATTGATAATAAAATGTAGAAATTCTTTTTGTTTATACTCCTTTCTTGTAAAAGCTGCTGATTGATGTCTTTGATTACCTAATACCTATCTCCTTTTTCTTTCCATTTTTTTATTTAATGAACCTTCTTGGCATTGTGTAACAATATCACATTAGAAATCTTATTTCATAAATGATGAAGTTTTTAGGTCAGGTGTGTTTTTAGTTGCTCAAGTTTGTTGTTTGCACGAAGCATTTGGCTGAAGGTAACCATGCCGGTGTGTGACCTGAGCATGGGATCAGAGCAGTAGTGGCAAGGGCATTTGGTCCTTGTGTCTGGAGATCTAGATTGTCTGGTTCCTGAATTTGTTAGCCTGATTGAAAAGTAATCAGGCGTCATTATTGGTAAAATAAGTTTAAAGAGCAAAGTTCATACTCAGATTGGTAATCTAGGTGCTCAGGACCGTACTCTCTACCACTGATGTATAATTAACAGATTTGATTGCAATGCATCAGGAACATGAAAAGCAAGTACTTTTGGTATGCTTTGCATGACATTTACATTCCAAGTACCATTCACATGGGTATTCTCCTCCAGGTTTGAGGCAACTCGTCGAATCCGGCAGATGGAGAACCAGGCAAACGAGCAGATGAATGGTGAATCCATGGTGGAAGAAGGAACAGCTAGAAAAGTCCAGTGGCATATTCCAATTTTAGCCATGACAGCTGATGTGATACATGCTACACATGATGAGTGCTTGAAGAGTGGGATGGATGGATATGTCTCAAAGCCTTTCGAGGAAGAAAATCTCTATCGGGCAGTTGCCAGGTTCTTTGATACCAAATCCACTTTGAAGTCATAATAGCATCCACTTTACCTCCGGTGAACTGAGCAAAACTAAATTGGAGAGTTCTTTGGTTGAACTGAACCAGCAATTTTGAATCGCCTGCCGGTGCACTTGGTATTAGGTGGATAACAGACGTTGGTTTCCTTGAATTCTTTATGATTCTTCATCGAAATGATTACAGGTTCGGCCAATTATTTCTAACCATCTTCAGTTTGACTTTACTAGAAGCTGAGTACATGTATACTACTACTATCCCCCCCACTTGTATGTATAGATCCTTTGAATGGGGAGGGAGAAAAGGCTGTACATCAATATTTTTTTTTGTTGCTGCTGAAGGAGGCTCCACCCCTTGATTTGTATTGTTACCTGTTTATTTCACGGGGTGTTTGAGAGTGTGGTAGCGGTTGCTTTTCAAAGTGTTTTTCACTCGGAAATATATAAAAATAATGTTTTTTTTAAAATTTATTTTTGATATTAGTACATCAAAACAATCTAAAAATATTTAAAAAAAGGGTTTAAATTAAATGAGAATCACCGTATTTATAATGGCATGTTATGAAAGGGTTCTTAGTGAAATAATCTGCATCATGGGATAATGAATGGCTTTATGCTTTAGACAGATAAATTACCATAACCATCAAATGCTCAATCAAGATTTTTGTAAGTTTAATCCTGAAAGGTGTATTTTAACTGGTCAGGTCCTGAGTTTATTTTTTAAAGATTATCAGTTCGAGTTTTAAAAATTTTAGGGTCATTTAAAATTTACATAGTTATTAATTTAAAAAATTATGAAATTAATCGAAGTATGCTTAAACTAACCAAATATTCATGATAATAATAAAAAAAATTCTGTCAGTTGTCCAGCAAGGGGTGGTGTCACCTGCCCTTTCCCGGATGTTTAAGCATCTGTTTGTTCTAGATCCCCCTCAACAGGTGGGTTGATATTCCCTTTGTGACTGCTCGAAAACTTTGGAATATAGACATTTTTCTAACGTGCCATTGAGGAGTTTCCACTTACTTGAACTGTGCTGATGATCGAACTGTTTGGTGGCGACATTAGCTAGAGCTCACCGCATCGCTTCTCTCGTAATGATAGTGACAGGAAACCGGAGACCTTGATTCTTGATAGGTTGGGCTATAAATGCCTGCAAAGAATTTGGGTTAATGATGCTACGTTTTGTACTCCTTTTTTTGTTTTTTTTTGTTTTTTTTTTTGTGTGTTTAAAGGGTTTATGTTTTTATTCATATCATTTCAACATGTGCTGCTGTCCCCGTTAGGTCTTTCTGTCAATTATGTTGATATACATTTTGGTCTCTATATTTTATTTTCCTTATATATAAATCCTTGAGTTTTTATTTGTAATGATATTATATAACTATTATATAAAAATGACCTATTTCTTAATATTTAAATGATGATGTAGAAAATAAATTTTTTTTATTGAAAAATACATCCTTAATATTTAAATGATGGTGTAGAAAATAAATTTTTTTATTGAAATGACCTATTTCTTAATATTATGTTAGGTTAACCGAAGTATTTTTACTTTAATTTTGATTTTTTTTCCATTATCATAAATATATTGCTGGTGGACAAGGTGAGAATTGAGTAAATTTAAATAAATATACCGATTAAAAAATATTTTTTTTAAAAAAATATATCATATATCCATTATCACAAGTGGCCAAATTTAAGATTTGACTTGTAGATGTTTGATTGAAAAAAAATCTTCTAGGGGCTAGATTGCATTTATCATATAATACGAGGATAAAAACCATATCAAGACTTAATTGTAATAAAAACAAAATACGTGGGCTAAAATAAAATAAAAAATTAGAGATAAAATGTACATTGTCAAAATATTACATGCTTTAAGGAACTGGCACGTGTCATTATTTAACGACATTATTAATAATATCAAATGATGAGAGGATCTAGCAATAGTATTATCAAAATCGAGCTGGAGCTTCAACCGGTGAAGGTTTTAGTTTATTAGTTCATCAGCTTAACTAGCGATCCACTAGTTCAACCATGTCCGGTGTTAAATACCTAGAAAAGGCATTTTCTTCCATATTTTTAGTATGTAACAAGTGGCAGGTTGACATTGAAGCGATTCAATTTGATTCTTGACATATCTGTGCTGATTTCTAAGGTCGATTCAAGCTAGTTCTTATCCGTTTGATTGCATAAACAATTCATATTCTTCAATTGGACTGGTTCAACGATTGAACCGGTGGGTCTCATTTTGATAATTATTTCTAGCAATGACAATCATATAATGTACAAAAATGATGTGAACATAAAAAATATAAAAAATGATGTGATATAACAAGAGAGAAAAATGAAGAAAGAAAAAATAAATCATTAGGGACATATTAAGAATCTGTTTTTGACATACTCGACACCGTTATAAAAATCTCGACGAGACAATTGTAATCACGTCTTTAAAGATCATTAGACGAGATCATATTTAACCTCAAATTAACCCTAAATAAAATCCCTAACAAATTAGAACAATGTTTGATGGTGTTTTAAGGCGTGATTAGAATTGTCTAATCGAGATCTTTCTAGCAATATTGGATGTGTTGAAAACAGAGTTTCAATGTGTTCTAAATAACTCATTTTTCTTAATTATTAGATCTTGAATTTTATTTTTTTGGCTATTAAATTTTCATTAAAATTTGAATTGAATTGATGTTAATTAATTTGGTTCATATGACTTTTGGATCAACTATTCAAAATTTTTAACATGTTTTATTAAACTTTGTTAGAATTTCAAAAGACGCAAATTAGAAGGCCTTACATTATATTAAAGGAGACTTCTTGATTCGTCAGAGGAGACGATCGACCTGTGTTCTCCGGTTTCTCGGAGCCAGAAGTTAGCAGATCCAAGGCCCATCAAGATAAGTCCTAGGTAACAATCAATAATTGCAGAATAAATGTTCTTCAAGAGAATTACAAATAGGTTCACCGAGCAGAATACAAAATAAGTTATATGCTATTTTTAATTTAATTTACCAGTAATTAAGTTCATTTTTCAAATTAGTTTTTAAACTAACCTCTACAAATCAAATCATCGATTTCTTCGATATTTAACAGGATAGTGATACATAACATGCAATAAAGCGAAATATACAACGAAACATTCACGACAAAAAACGGTGGCAAGTATCGGAGGTAATGTTCTTCAGCTTCTCGGTCATTTATCCTCTGTCTCATGCATGTCTCTGGCGAATTCGTTAATTTTCTTCTGTGATATGTATCTTTATCCTGTAATCGTGGACAATCGGCAGAATGCTTTTGAAAAAAAAAAGAGAGAGAGTCGAGTTCTGCTCATACGCTTTTCGGCTCCAGCCCGTTCAGGGGC
>Ga0325411_1006796_pt1 | contig 12515 bp, 5 predicted proteins | sample PopdelMetagenome_13_FD_206181 | JGI IMG/M metagenome (GOLD analysis project Ga0325411, IMG submission 206181) | Populus deltoides microbial communities from Bellville, Georgia, United States - Xylem-PdIQD-R4 | ecosystem: Host-associated > Plants > Phyllosphere > Stem > Wood/Secondary xylem... | reverse complement strand
TGAAGAATCCATGGCTATTGCTGATTTATCTTTCTCTCTCTAGAAAGTCACACACAAAGGCAGTTTCTCTCTCTAAAGAGAGCAGCTTGCTGTCAAAATGTAAGCCGGGTACAGAGAAAGAGAGAAACGAGTGGAAAAGGAGAGGTTTTCTTTCTTTCTTGTGTTTTTTCTTTACTGAAGAAAAAGGTGTATCTAAGCCCTCTAACTATCAAACTTGTTTTATTTTAGTCCTTCTCACTTGTAATAGCTTTCACTGGTGTTGTCATATATATATATATATATATATATATATATATATATATAATACTTGAATATGTAAAAACTTAAATCTGATTAATGTTATTATGATAAGAAATATAAATCAAAAATCAAGAAAGAGTGCTCTAATAGAATTATTTGGTGCTTGATGTTGCATCAATTACAATACATTAATCAGAAGAGGGCCTAATTGGAACATCTATGATAGTTAGATGGGCTTCTTGTAGTTTACCTTTTCATTTATTTGTTAGTTGACTTGGATTAGCCGGTGCCGGTAAAGACATCAGAGCTCGGGGTCAGCTTGTAGGGTCTGATTATGATGGGCGAAGGGTGGGTGAACGATCAATGAGTTAGGGGCACGTTGGGTTTTGGTTTGATGCTGTAATGGCTTCAAATAAACCGAACTGGACTCAGTAAATGTCACATCTGATGCTGTACGGAGGGCGATGCCCAGACGCACAGCATCAGAGACTTTATTGAAAATCAAGCACAGCCTGAATCCTTCACTCGGAAGAGTTGATGAACGCGATGGAACTGTGATTGTGGTTGCTTTTTAAATAGTTTTTTATGTTAAAATATATATTAATGATATTTTTTATTTTTTTAAAATTATTTTTGACATTAACACATAAAAACGATCCAAAAAGTACAAATTACACTCAATTTTAATAAAAAAATTAAAATTAAAATTTAATGAAACGCAGTTATAAACACAATGCCAAACGCTGCCCTACTGTTAACTAAACTTAGCTTGTAGTAGAATATATATAAAAATACTGATTTAATTTAGACGAATTTAGTGCACTTTGGTTTAGCTAGAATGATCTAGCTAGGCACGTTAAAAAAAAAAAATATATATATATATATATATGTTATTTTTTATTTAAAAATATATTAAAATAATATTTTTAAAAATTTATTTTTAACATCAACATATTAAAATAATATAAAAACATAAAAAATAATTTAAAATAAAATATTTAAATTTTAATAAAAAAAAATAGGTTGAAACTCAATATCAAACATTTTCTAATAAGTTTGAACATTCTAAATCTAGTTAGCTTTTAAATAAAATAAAAAAGAAACATTTGGTTTTATTTTTTATTTTTTAAATATTACAGTGTAATTTAATATATTTTTGCATTCTTGTTCTTTTTTTTTCTTTTCTTTTTATCTATCATGTGGCTTCTTCATTTTACAACAAAACAAGGCAATGCCTTTATGGAAGACATTAAAAATCATCCATACAAAAGACTTACAAAAAGAGAAAAGTAATAAAGAAAGCAACACAGACAGAATCTATAGCATAAGATTTTCTGAATCACATGTTTCATGCTATTGCTCCACTTAAACAAAACAGAACAAGTCATGCTCATGCATTGTGTTTGAGAAATAAGGTAATCACCTAAATGTTAGAAAAATATGTTTGTTTTTGAATTTTTTTTCTTTAATTTTTTTTATATTTTTAAATTGTTTTGATATGTTAATGTCAAAAAAAAATTTAAAATTTTATTGATGTTTTTTCAAGTAAAAATCACTTTAAAAACACAATTGATTTAACAATCTCAAACAATGCCTTAGCAATTTAAAAAATTATTAATTTGATGTTTTTTCAAATAAAAATCACTTTAAAATCAATCATTATAATAATTTCAAACAACATCTTAGCACTTTTTCTATGCATAGCCAAAACAAAATCTTGATACATTGAAGATTGTATTTGTTTTTGTGGTAGAAAATATGTTGTAGTTTGATCATAATGAATGAATGTTTGGCAAAGTGAGACCCATGTCAAAACTGTGTTACAACTAGAGTTTATCAAAAGCATGTTTTATCTGCTTTTAACATTCATGTGCATAAAAGTGATTAGCCAGAAGACCGTTCAATTATTTTTTAACCAAAATACTTAATCCTATCTTCTCTTCCCTGCTCTCCTGATAACCAGTGAAATGATTATTCTTAGCATCCACATCTTTCAATTTCCTCACCAACCTCTTCCCTTCTTGATGATATTTACAGACATCGTTCTTCTTCTTTTTTTTTGTCTTTCTATAGCTACAAATGATTGCAAAACCTACAAACCAACACCAGATTTACATAAACCAACATCCACGACCAAGATCTAAAAAAATCACACCCATATTTGTTTTTATTAAGTCCTATAAACCCTTTTTTGTATACAAGCAATTGTTTTTTTGCAGAAAAATCTAGGTAAATTTTGATTTCAATATGTCTTCAATTTCATCTATGCATGTTCTTGTAAATATTGAAGCTAACCAGATCTTGTTCATTGTCGAAATTGTATCCCTATTTATTGTTGCAGGAACCATTGATCTGTTCTTCATAATTATAGTAAGCACTCGTGGTTCTAATCTTCTTTTTTAGTTGTATTATTTAAGAGATTCCTAACTTTATTGCTTCTGATTTTTCATAGAGTTAATGAACAAAGGTTTAAAGTGTAGTTGCAATTATTTTGAGTTCAAAAAAAAATATGAATGGATGAAATAATGTAGAAAGTCAGAATTTGGTAAATGATATAAAGAGGACAGGAAACAAACCAAAAAAATTACTCACAACAATTATATTAGCCAGGCTCTAGGTATTAAAATATAGGAACCAAACTGAATTGGATAGAAAACGAGTATTTTAACTAGGTTCTGGATACTATAACATAGGAACCAAACTGGATATATAGTTTAAACATTACAGCTTTTAATTCATGTTCTAATTATGATGCATTCATGTATTTATATTTATGATACATAGTTTAAATTAGTTAATGTGATCTTCTTATGATGTAGAGATTTCATTAACTTAAAAATAGATAATGAAGCTGCAGACATAACACTACAAACAATCATTTGACCCCTTATGATAATTAATTGATGTTCATATGAAGTAGAATAATGATGTATTACAACTACTAGTTAATAGCAAATTCATTAAACATAGTCATACCATGCTATCCTCAACTTTTCCCTACCATCACCTTTTTTTCATCAATATGCTTTGCTAATGATAATGTATATTACACTACAAATACAAATTGTAGTACTACTTATAAAAAACAAAACTTCATTACAAGGTTCCTTTTATTAATGCGCAAAACATAGAGTATTGAAAACTAAGCAGAATTTCATAGACAACATTAACAATAATTTGTTAACACTATAATTTTGTTATTAATATATAGCATTACCAAAATTAATTGCGTAATCCTATGTTGGAAAATTTGTTTAAGCTTAGAATATGGAAGAGTCTCAATCTCAAGATAAGGCATGTTGGCCTAGAGAGAAGCTACACGTATTTTATAACATTTGCATAAAGACAATTGAGAAGGGAATGAGACCCAACATTTATTTTGACAAGACTGGTTGGAAATATGTCACTACTACCTTTAAAGAGCAAACTGGCCATGGATTCACTAAAGTATAACTGAAAAATAAGTAGGACAAGATGAAAAGGGATTAGAGGATATGGAAAAAGTTGATTTTTGAAACAGGAGTGGGCTAGAGTTCAGAGTTGGGAACTATTTCTACCATTGAAGAGTGGTAAAATTCTAAAATTCAAGTATGATATTATTGACTCAATGTCCAAATTTTATTACAATTCTTTATTTTTTTTTTCCTTTACAGTCCTTCATATTCATTTGAAGTAATGTTTTCTTTTATTTATAGGAAATACGTGGAGCTAAGAAATTCAAGCATTCTGGTTTCAAGCCAGCTCTTTGTGGTAAATATGATATCATGTTTACAAATATTATGGCTACTGATAAGTTTGCTTGCACACCTTCTTAAGGAATGATTTTGGGTGATGTTAGGGTGATGAGACCAAAAATACATCTAATGAAGATGTTAACCTAGAAGAGGGTAGTGGAGATTCCGAGAAAGATAGTATACAAAACTTTGTTGACGATGTGAGCAACATGGTTGCTGATGTCAATATTAGTGTTAGTACTAGTAACCCTAGTAGTAGTGGTAAGAGCAAAGTCGCTCAAAATTGTTTCGATAAGAGTATTAAAAATAAGAGAGGTTTTGGGATGAGAGTGCAACTTTTTTTCGCGTTTAGATAAATTGGTTGACAGTGTCTCTTCAAGAAGTGACTGCATATCTGGTCTTATAGATAGGAAAAGGTACAACATTCAAGAAGTGATGGCGAAGTTTCACTCTATATATGAAGTAGTTGTTTTGGAGTGAATCTTATTATTTCGCTACTGAATATTTCATGGTTAGAAGTAGGAAGGAAATGTGAATAACGTTGGGAACTATAGAAAAAAAACTTCAATGGCTAAAATAATGTTGTAGAGGAGATCAAACCCCAAACCATGAGGTACATCTCAATCTTTAAAAGGCACTTCAATTATAGATCACTTTATATTGATATGAAACCCAAAATATATCATATATATTTTAGACAACTAACATTGCAATTGATGCTTATAATTCAAAACTATTTTGACTGTTAAGAGCACTAAAAATTTTAAATTCAATGTTGAGAATATTAATTTCATGTGCATTGTATATCCAGACCTAACATTCTGTTCATTTTGTGCCTTTCCTATGAAACTAATGTCCAGTGCGTGAACCTTTATTTTTGCAATATGATCGCTTTGTGTTTCTGTTAAATGTTTGTGAGAGACAGATTGACACATTACTTTAATTGCAAATGTTAGACTATTTGTGCTGGTGTCTTATATGTTGTTGCTGCCTTTAAATGGTTAAAGTGTTGTTAATGTGGAGCTTTGTCTGTGCTGCTTATTGCCAATTTTTAATTGTTGTCTTCGGGAGGACATACCGTGTTTTTTTTTCATTTGTTCTATGTGTTTGTTATGTTGCTGGTAAAGATTTGTAGTTATGTACTCTATAACCAATATTTTCTTTATTTTTTTTCGGAAACCGCTGTGTGTGCTTTTATATTGTTATTCATTATAGCAGGTTGACCATGAGACTTTTAGGAGAAAAAATTACGTTTGAATGTCTAGTAGAGTGTGCTTGTATTGTATGTTCACGAGTCACTCTTTTCCACCCTATATAATTCACCATTTCAATAAAGTTGAACCCATCACTTTCAAAAACATTATGGAATGATTAATCTGCTTTGACTCTCTTAAAGCATTTTTATTAAAGTATATCAGTCTGCATCTTATAAAATAGTAAGTTGTCTTTCTTTCATTGTATATTCATGCTTTATGTTAGACCAAATTTGTTAATAACATTGTTGATAATTTCAACACAAACAATATATGTATTAATATGACCAATTACATATTACTTGTAAGACATATTAATTGTTTAATGTATTTTAGGATGGGATGACTATTATTGGAAACAAAAGAGTATAATAAATTAATAAAATTGAATGGAATAATGTATGAAGTGTTTTATTTTTCTTTAAAAAAATAAATGGATTAATATGATAATAAAAATTATATTTTCTATAAAAGTAATATGATTTTATTGAGGTTTGCACGTAAAGCTTGCAATACATCTATATTAATAAAACAATTAATATGTTGTTCCTTGCTCATAATTATTTAATTAAAATTATAGATAAGAATGCAAATTGGTTTAATGATCTTTTTGAAGGAGAGTATTGCTCAATATATTTCACATGGCTACGCTGGTAGGAATAGTGGTAGTCATCTCGGTTTTAGTAGTGGTGCTACTAAAGATAGCAACGTAAATGATGATGGTGACAATGATGACAATAACAGAGATGACGATGACGATGCGAGAGATTCATTTTGGCATAAAAAAATTTAATCGTCGTAAACTACTATTATACACAGTAGGCGCACTTGCGTTGTATTATAATAACTACATCTATAAGTAACCCTGTATGATTTTATACAACACAAGAATGCAGTGGTTGAATGAAATTTTAAATGGGTATTAGATACATTGTGTAAATATATTTAGCATAGATACAACGACGTTTTAGAGTCTTTGTTTTGATTTGGAAACACAATATGGACTGAAATCATCAAGGAGGATCAATGTTATAGAGAAAATTGGCATGTTTCTTTATACTTTAGCGTTGAGTGCTTCTAATAGGGAGGTCTAAGAAAGATTCCAACATTCCAGTGAAACAATGAGTATGTATTTTAACGAGGTTCTAAAGGCTGTGTATTTGCTATCAATTGACATCATAAAATCAGTTGATCCAGATTTTTTGACAACATCATGAGAAATCGCTATGAACTCGAGATATATGCCACATTTTAAGGTAATAAAGATTACAAAAAGTGAATAAATGTATCTTTCCACTTTCATTATATAATCTAATTGGTAATTCATTTACGATTAATGTTTTTAAAATTTTGTTTTTAGAATTGTGTAGGAGCAATCGATGGAACATATGTGTGTGCTTGTGTATCCCAAGAAAATCAGATACTATTTATTGAAAGGAAATGATTACCAACGCAGAATATTATAGTAGAATGTGGTTTTGACATGCAATTTATTTTTGTTTGGGCTGGATGAGAAGGTAATGCACATGACTTAAGAATTTTTCATGAGGCCTTCTATAACCCAAATATCAAATTTTCAAAGCCACCAGAAGGTATTTTAGATAGAACAATAAGGCTTCTTTTATAATTTTCATTTATTTAATTTTTGGTCGCATGGTACAAAATATTTTTTTGTTTTAAATGTCTTAGGTGAATACAGGAGAAATATTATGATGTTAACTCCAATTATCCAAGTGAATATGGATTTCTGAGTCCATATACAAGTGAAAGATTTCATCTTTTGAAATTTCATCGTTGAGGCCAGCTACAAAGTCAAGTGGAGTTATTCAACTAGGTTCACTTCTCAATTCGATGTGTAATTGAGCGACCTTATGGGGTGTGGAAAAAAATATGGAGAATTTTGCGGAACACGCCAGTGTTTTTGTACAAGACATAGGTGTAGATTATTGTCGCATCAATGGCTCTTCATAACTACATAAGAAGAAAGTTTGTACAAGATGTTGCTTTTAATAAGTTTGAACATCATCCTGATTTCATGCCTCAGGATTTTTTACGCGATGTTGTTCCACGATCACAAACATATAGAGGCAACAAGACTTTGCATATGGATTATGTTTGAGATGGAATTGCTTCAAGTTTAATGGGAGAATGTAGGATTTTTAACTTTACAAGTAGTTAATCATAAATATGTATTAATTGTTCAATGTCATGTATTGAGAAAATTAATGTTCTATTTGGTCATTTTATATTCAACCATAATTTTAACCAAATATTAATGACATGCTTTCGATGAAGCAACAATTTGAACCATAATTTTAACCAAACACATAATTTAGATAAAACAACCATATAAAAAAGTAATTTTTTTAAATTATTTTTCTCAAACCACAACCACAATATCAAATATATTGTAATGAGATCAGCAACTAAGTTTTCAACTCAATTTTTCTTTTTCTTTAGTTTTAAGGTCAATGTCAAGCTTAGTTTTTTCTTTACTTTTTGATCGGGAGGTCAATGTCAAGCTATGAACAACTATTGTGCAGCAAATTTTAGAACTTGAGGGGCAAGACTTTGAACTGCAACTTACATTGATACTCTTTTAAGAAACTTGTACTTTCCAAAAACATTTTTCTTTTGCCACAAACAGAGGCAAAGCCATACTAGGGCATAAGGGGGTAACTGCCCCCTTGACTTTTATTTTTTAAATAACTTTTACATTAAAATATTAATATAATAGATAAAGTCATATTTTGTAAAAGGTAAAGAGTTAAGACACAATGTATTAATGTGCTCTACTGTGATTGTCTGCATTCTATCCTTACAAAGCTCAAAGTAAAAACTTTATCTTTGAATCCATTGAAAAATACTTATGATGTTTAAATTATAAGCAGGTTGTCTCAAATCTTTTTTTTATTTATGTTTAACAGATAGAAAAGTAAAGGGATATGTGATGATTTTATTCTAAGGCAAAATAAAAATTAATCAACGCATATAAAGAAGGAAACTGGAAATATTCAGAGAGTTAGAAAGAACTTTTTGTTGTTGCTTCTATGGTTTTTGATTATACCATCAAAACTTTCTATGTTTGATACTTTGATTCATTTGCTCCTTTGTGATATCAAAGCTTTGTGGGCGTTCAAAGCGAAAATCTCAAGGAATTATAAATCTATACCATTTTCGTTATGAATTGTTTAACAATATAATTGACATACACCTTAATGAGTTGGATGATCGTTTCACTGAGACAAGTACATAATTACTTCTTTGTGTGGCATGTTTAAACCCAAGTGACTCTTTCTCTACTTTCAATAAAAGAAAAAACTTATTCACCTTGCTCTTTAATAAATTCTCTATAATGGACCTTATGATACTTAGTGACCTGAAGGTTTATGTGTTGTCAACAGCACCATACTATAAATTTTTTCATTTTAAAAATATTTTTAAATTAATTTCATTTGATATGTGTTAGTGCATATGTTTCAAATTGATTTTTCTGTATAGCGCATGTTTACTTCATATATAATATCAAGTATTTATTAGTAATTTTTAAATTAATTTCTCCATACGTGGGATGAAAAAGGACCGATGCATGGGAGGTTGAGAGCTTCCTATCTAGATAGGGCAATGCTGCAATCAACTGAAATGAAAACAGTTTTAGTACACCTTCTGAGGAACATAGAAATTTCAAAACTGAAAAAATAGGAGAGAGGAAGGGGGGAGACTTCTATATACCTCTCAAGTTGACAAGTCACTTCCACAAGTAGGGTAAGGTTGATCAAGCTGCAGCTCAACAAGGAAAGTGCAAGCTTCAAGATCTCGGAGCTGCATGCAAAACTTGCATTGTTAACTATAACAGAAACGCAGGGATGATGAAAAGAAAGCACAACAAGGCTTGAGATCAATTACATATTGCTCATCCGATGCCCTGTTCTTGTTATTAAAGTAAAGAGGTGCTGATGCAGTACCACTCAGGGTAGAATTGAAAGGTAATGGAAGAAGACCTCGGAATCCATCATCAATCCACCAAACTACATTGATGTATTCAGGAACAAAAAATCATGAAGGAAGCCGATGTCATTCTCTTCCAACACAATGAGTAGAACCTACAATATCCAGGAAACCCAAGAGACAGAGCAACAATTTCACAAATCTTCTAATTAGAACTCGTTTTTTTTCCATCCTAAAGATACTGCCATAAATTTTGTTACATTTACAAGTATTCTCGAGTACAGGTGACTTGCTGAATATTCACAATTTACTTTCTCCATCACCAAAACAAGCCACAACAAAAAAGTTCTAAAAAATTGACAATTGACAATTGACACATATAATATAGACTTCTTGTGTTCATTAAGAGTTAGAAGGTCTAAGACAGCAGGTGACTTTTTTCCAACACAACATGTTGCAAGAGCAGTAGCACCGCCCAATAAATAAAATCAGTAAGAATGTTCTTGCAATGTATTACTCCAAAATAGATCATACATTTCCCTACATCATCATAGTGCTCCAAAATTTTGTAAACCTCAATAGTCATAACCATTAATCAATGAAAACGTGTGAGCCTAGGATGCAGATAATATCAAGCCAAGAACCACATGCCTAACAAAGTTAGCTATCTGTATGAAAATGCTACATAAGTTTAAAGCTCATAAAATAGACACAGAAACATAGAAAAATAGATAAGAAGCTACCAAAACCATCCAAGAATTGTCCTAGGGATTATACTTGTCTTGGAAAAGATTAGGAAAGCTCCCAATGACAGCTGAAGCAGCAACATAGACAAAGGGGTATATTGGATAAAAGAACCTGTTTGTTAGAAATGTATCAGTCATCATAACATTTGACCCTTTCTTATCTACTTATATTGGCACTGTACATAGGATTGAGCATTTATTTATCTATAAAACATAGATTAACCGACCAAAAAGACATTTTTTATGCAAAGCAAAGAACTTAGAATGACAGCACATTTACAGCTACATGCAAACAAAAGATTAGAAAAAAGTGAGATAATAATCCAGATCTTGATAAAATAGTTCTGTTGCACATGTTTCCAGCATAAAGTTTGTGTAAATTGTGTCATAATGTAAACTCTTTATCAACATCTTCTATGAATTTGTGATCGGACAAGAAAAGGTAGGATTCACCATTGTCAGGGAAGTTTTAATGGTGCAGTTGTGTGCTTTACATGTGAGGAGGAAAAAAACAAAATTATTTATAAAATTTCAAGAGACTTTCTTCCATGCCCACAAAATATTGCATTAGAAGCATTCAAATGAAGGAAACACTTCCCTTACTGATGTAATATGAATGAACAAAAACCATATTAAGTACTGATTAGAGGAAGAGTCTACGACACATCAGACTGCATGACATGATTCTCATACATGCCTTTACTCATGCAAGCTCACTCCAATGCATATCTCATAGTAGCGACTTGGATTCTTCTTGGAGAGCAAATTAAGACCATCAGGCTCAAACAAACATTTCTAGATTAAAGTTTAGTTGATTTTGCCACAGAGCTTTGGAGAAAACAAAGTTCGTAGTTCATGACAAGACCTTTCCCTTTTGTTCTCCATTTTCAAGTTACATTCCAATAAACAGAAAATTAAGAACATCAATTGTAACTAATGAACTTCCACTCAATTCAACTAGAATTACCCTATTAGATGTTTCGCACCGAGTCTAAACTTTCAACACCCTTTCTTGTTGTTCTTGCACTAGGCAATATCCTCCCAAACTTTCATTTTAAAGAAATTTAAGTGACATAGAATATGAAATCTGAATAACAAATGATCATTGCAAATTATTCATCCAGACAACTATAAGCCTAAAAGTTGCCTGATAGTAATCATTCTGATGATTTATAGGAAAATTTAGCAACATAAAAAGGATACAATTGACACTAACTTGAGGCGGGTTCATTCTGCACTAGAGTTTATGGTAACCAAAAGTATACCATAAACTAGGGACACAACTGCACACCAAGTAGACAGCAACCTCAACCTTATCATGAGACCAAACTTGTGTCTAAAACTGGGACAGAGTATCTTCAACAAGTTGCAAGTTGAAAGCAAGTAATCTCGTGCCAATTTGTGCTACAAAAAAGTCAGCCTTGAGAGAGAACTCCATAGGCAACGTAAGATGTCACTGACCCTCAAATATAAGAAATTTACCGAGCCACAATTCACTAGAATTTCATTCATAGTTAAGATTGGAGGTTCTAAATGGCAAGAAAATGAAGATAGCTAACTATAGAACAATAAATTTAATTAATGGAATGAAAAATGCCAAGACACAAAAATTTAGAATGATTTGCAGAAACATTCAAATCCATATCAAAACTTTGTACAGGAAGATATGCACAAGTGAATGCAAAAACCTAGGAACCTAGACTTTTGAGGCAATAGTGAAAAATAAACCTTTCTTCTTTATGTGGTTGCAAAGACATAAACCCCAGCCAACAATGGACTTACAAGAAGAACAACAGAGGTGACCGCGCTAGTTGAAAATGTTGGCTTGAATCTTCTACCCAAAGAGTAAAGTGTAATAGGCAAGAAAGCCAAAATCAAGAACGGCCAGCCAAGAATTACTCCAATTGCTGCAACAGCAACAATTGGATTTTGATTAGAATTATTTATGTTAGATTATATCTTGAAATAAAATTATTTTTATTAGAATTTTAGTTAAATTATAATATCAAGCTATGAATAATTAAGGTATGGGAAGCATTCATTAGGTAATAAACAATAATAAAAAAATTGAATTCTTTTAGGAAATTTTGCTAAAATTCTCTCTCCCTTCTTCAACATTTATCATTGTGTTACAAACATTTCACAATTTTTTTTCCTTTTCAGCCTTTACTTTTTGCTATGACATACTGTTCAAAATTCAAGCCAGCAAGAAAGGCCCATTGTAACAATAACAACCCTTTTTAAGGCTGCGCTCGACCTATTTTAACATGAAACCACCACCAAAAATGCACGTTATGAAACCCTTTCTAAAAAAACAACTAAATTAACCACTCGTCCTTAAGAATCACAAAAAAATAGTAAATTACAATTTAATCCTTTTATTTCTAAGGAACTAATAAATTAATACCTTTTATTTTATTTTAAAATTCATTAGTTGATTTTCTCGAAAGAAAAGAAAAGGCATGCGTTGATGTGTTGACCAATTTTGACCATCAAATTATTAATACGTGTTTCATTTTCAATTAATACTCAAGTAACTTAGTGATGAATAACTAATAGAAATAAGGTAATAAAAGAATATGAAAAGTGTTAGA
>Ga0325411_1006794_pt1 | contig 12517 bp, 6 predicted proteins | sample PopdelMetagenome_13_FD_206181 | JGI IMG/M metagenome (GOLD analysis project Ga0325411, IMG submission 206181) | Populus deltoides microbial communities from Bellville, Georgia, United States - Xylem-PdIQD-R4 | ecosystem: Host-associated > Plants > Phyllosphere > Stem > Wood/Secondary xylem... | reverse complement strand
TAACTCAATAACATGATCATCCACTTTATTTCCATCGTATGTACATTATTTACAAATAATTATAATGCTGTAAAAAAAAAACCCACTAGCATTTTGACAATATATGGCAGAGCCTGTCCCTATCTCTTAATTACATCTGAGATCACAACATCTGTCAAGCACAAATAACGTCACATTTTTAATGATTTTGGTTTGATATCACTGTTTGACTGGGTTGGTGAGAAACCTCTGAAGACGACCGGTTTACTTCGACCCTACCCAGTAATAATTATCATCTGATGAAACATACTACAGATAAAATTCAACCCTGAGAAACCTAACTTCAGCTACACATGATACTTTGTAACATGTTCATATTTGACACTGTAAAATCTTCTCATCATCGCTCTAGCGTACACACGTATAATCTAGTGCTTATGTTCCATCTCTAATGTGCTAAGTGCGCTCAATTCCATGCTGTCGAAACATTCGAGCCCGAAGTCGTGAACGCCAAAATCTTGACAGTCCGATAACCATGTGTAATTTTCCTCCCATGAAGGATAACCCGTGTCGTCGTTAGTATTCGCCGCAGCCGGAGGAATTATATTGTTCCATGATGCATCAACTAGCGGAGGCTCGTCCATCCACAAGCTGTTCAGTAACATTTCATCATTGCAAATACTATCTAACAAGATCGAATCCTCTGGACTAGAAGAATTTTCAGTAGGTGATCTTGGATTATCGTCCGAATTAATAACGATGCCATCATTTTCTTGCATAACATTGTTGTTGCTAGATTCCGGCAAAATATCAGCATGAGACGATGAACTTTCTTCAGGCCTGGCTTCTTTGTGCAAGGGTTCATGTGTAACAGGATCGATTCCCCTCTTGAGTAGCTTTTTCTTGATATGAGTGTTCCAGTGATTCTTAATCTCATTGTCTGTCCTTCCAGGCAATCTAGCTGCAATCTTGGACCACCTAATTAATTTTAAAAAAAACACACACACAATATTTAGCTTCAATTTCAAAATCAAACACCAAAAATTCATTAAAAGTTATCCATCACTTGCATCTTAAGGAAGCAGTAATATAAGCAGGCAATGAACTATAAGAAATGATGAATAATTTATAATACCATGATCGGTGGCATAATTATTCTTGAACTTTATACCAACTTGCAAATCCATATGACACTTTTTATTGAAACTTTATGGCCCTGTCATGTATTCCACTTTTTTTCCTTCTATGGTCATAAGAATACAACAAGATATATTTTGTTTCAGATACCATTGGTTGTGCAAAATCTGAGATGTTATCACAATCAAGCATATAATATCTTTTGGAAATCTAATTAAGGTCACGATTAGGAGCATTTTCTTCAAATGCAATGGTCTACAAGTTAATTAATTACCGTGTCAAACACTTCAATTCAAAATGCAGTACATATTGATCTTTCAACCTTCTGATAGAAGACAAGCTCTTAACCTTCACAGTAGAAATATTTTTAACGTCCTCCGCATATGTTAGCAGAAAAACATGTCCACGAAGACACACCACCCACCAGACACCATTAATAAAACAACCAAAATATTTAAACAGTATGCTTTGATGCATGTCATCATCAACATACAAGGAGATAACATGGAGAAGAGATCTAACCTATTGCCAAGACGAGCATGAAGATCGATAACCAGCTGTTCTTCTGCTTCAGTAAGAAGCCCTCTCTTCAAGTCAGGGCGAAGATAATTAGTCCAACGAAGCCGGCAACTCTTGCCGCATCGTCGGAGTCCTGCAAGCTTAGGGACAGCTCTCCAACAGCACTGGCCATTGGTGAGGATGAAATTGATGAGTTTTTTATCCTCCTCGGCTGTCCATGGACCTTTCTTGACCCCAAGTTTGTCACAGCAAGGTTGCCTTCCCATACTGCACACAGTACTAGCTAGCTCGCTGACTATAGCTAAGTTTACACCACTAAAACAAATTAAGCCTCGCCAATATTATTACTTGTAAAGACTCAAAGCCCCACAACCACCTTTATATTTCCCACCTCAAGTGCTTATATATAAATAAATATGCAGAGACATGTATGGAGGGAGAGAAAGAGATTCCAGGGTCCACCATTGGTTCGTGAATGGGACATGGGAACTAAAATGGCTTGTTCTGGTTTATGCGAGTACACAAAAAATGAGTGAAAGAGAATGATAAATGACCGAAGGACAGAGCCCCATCAAAACAGCCCAAAACATTAAAAAAGAAAAAAGAAAAAGAAAAAGAAACTCTTCCCATTTTCATACACAACCCCACTCCCTGAATGCACTCTTACTCCACCATTCCATCAGCTATTTCGTCATCTCCACGTTCAAGTGTCCTTTGTAATATTTGTAATCTGTTATCCCATTTGCTAATTAACAGGTAATGTGTCTTAATTTGCATTAATGACATTAACCGTTGGATTTGTACACAAATCTCTTAGATGGGTTTTGATTTTATAAATATTTGACCAAAACCTATATACTGCATCATGTATTGATTCCTTTGGATGAAAAAATAAGGAACAGCGCGCTATCTAGAAATGTCTTAAATTGCAGTATACTATGGTTTTTAGATGGTATAGAATTGATATTTTGCTGTATAGTTTATTTCACATGCAGTATATTATGATTTTATTGGCTTTTATTTTAAAAAAAACCTCTTGTAAATCCATGTGATGTCGAGATATATATTGCAAAAGAAAAAATTACAAAATTTCGTTTATCGTAATCGATGAGTTGACATGATGGTTTTTCTGAATACCCAAAAGAATTAGCAACTTTTCAAGAAAAATGTCTATTTCAATCCCTAATATTTTCAATAATTACCAAAACTTTATTTATGTTACAGTTGGATCCCTAACTGTTAAGAAAAAGAGATAATTGAGGACTGTGAAAAGTAGAGAAAAGGAGATAATTGAGGACTGCGAAAAGAAGAGAGAGACCGCAACATTATGTATAATAAGGATCTTGAAAAGTACAGTTACAAATAAAAAAGTTATTTTTAATAGATTTATTTATTTCTATTAAAGTGTTCAAAGGAGCAATATATATTTATAAGTCTGTTTTTTTATGAGAAATATAGGAAAGAGATGTATTTTAATTTTGATAAAGGAAAAGAAAAAATTCATATCCTAATTAAAAATTTTTAAATGAAATAATTACTTTTATTTTTTATTTTGACAAAGAGGGACTAAACCATACAATTACCCTAAAAATTTCCAAAAATCTGTCTTTTAGTGAATGTTTAGTATTGTGGTATATGATGCTTTTTAAAAATATTTTTTTATTAAAAAATATATTAAAATAATATTTTTTTATATATTTTTTTAATTTTTAACATCATCACCATCACATTAAAATCATCAGAAAATACTTAAAAAAATTAATTTAATACTTTTTCATTTTAAATATAATATTAAAATGCTTTTAAACACGTATTGAAAAAATAATATCAAACAACTTCTTAATCATAAACACATGACACTACGTTGTTACTAAATGGTTGTAAGAAAGTAGTGGTAACAAATCATTTCTCCAAAATAAAAATGTTTGAGAAACATTCTGCTAGATCAATTATTTCAGGTGGCTAAATGGAAAGAATGGATGGAGCCAAGAGATATGCTCTCCATATAGTCTTAAGTTCGACTTTCTATACATGCTCGATCATTAATATTGATGGTTGTAAGTCCTGTTTTACAAGACTTGTTCGAGGTATAGGGACCTAGCTAATTCAGTATGCGCAAAGTGTATGTATATATATATATATATATATAAAGACGTCTCCGTAGAAAAAGCCCTAATACCATCTTCAAATATTTGATGAGTTTACATGAGCAATTGTGACTATGTTGAAAGCCATTAATGATCAATTCCTTTTGTATTGATTAACCTTTCGACTACAAGTCACAACACCAATCCATCTTTTTACAGCTGCTTTCCATTTCCTAATATGCAGGATTATAGAGTTGAAAGAAGAATTATGATCAATTCTGTGCCTTGTAATTGGAAAGCATAGAAGTAACAGCAAGGGGGGGCACTTTCAAGATATTGCAGGCGAAATGCGATATGATTGGGGAAAATCACGTCATTGAAAATTGAAATCCGACCAACTAATTTGTGACTTTGGTGGGATTTGAAGGGCTTCAAGCAAATCTTTTTTTATTTTAAATTTTCCTTGCATCATAATTAGGAGATTCATTAATATACACACACACACACAGTAAGGCTTACAAGAATATTTTTTCAAGGAATGGAGAATTAAATTGCATGCTCGTATAAAAGATAAGGCGCTTGAGTTACACCAAAATGCCTTTACAAAAATATTTACATTTACCATTCCTGCTAGATGCGAAGTTTTTGGTAACGTATCCTATAATAATACATGGAGATTGAGCCGATGAGCTAGGGTTTCTGGTTAATATATAGTTTATTGATTTAACTAATGCTTCACTAGTTTTGTTGATCACATCACTCATATTTTTTATTTATTTTATCATTAGTTTCTTTACTTTCTAAAATAAAAATAAATAAGTGACCGATTCATCAATCCAATTGATCACCATATCAACTAATTGTTTGATCCAAACATATGGTTTTCTTTTGATCATGCAATCTTTTTAAAAAACTCAATTAGGTTTGGGATAGCGGAACACCAATTTGCTATCCGATGATCTATCTTTAATAACACTTGCAAAACACAAGATAAATGAAGGATAAATAAAAAAAAGAAAAAAAAAAGGAAATTAATTTGTACAACTTATGAAAATAGGTATAATTGTAAATACTTTTGCAATAATGATTAATAAGAAAGTAGTCTAGGTGTCTTGCACATGATAGAAGCCTATCTCCGCGATGAGTTCAAATGCAAGTACACAACTTTAGTCAAAATTTGAAAATTGATTTCTTATTTTTTCTACATTAATTTCAATCTTACACCTCCGACTATGCTAAACAGGAAAAGGGATGTTGTGTTCAGTGTGGGGGAGAGAAAAGACATCATTTGACGTTTGAAAAATAGTGTTACTTTTGTCTAAAGATAATGTATATTTAAGTGAAAATTGTCAAGAAACATATTTGTTTTCATTCTAATTTCTACACGGTCGAGTTGCTTCCTTATCAAAGCACAATGGTAATTAAACAACTTGCCAAATCTACTTATCTTCTAAGTTCTACAATCAATAGCTTAATGACAATATTCCATAAGAGAAACCTTTTTTTCTTTTCTTTTTTTCATACAGAAAAGAGAGATAATTTGTTTAAGAAAATTCACGTCAAATTTCCATTAGTTTAGCTTAGGTAATTAACTATATTAATTACAATATGATAATTACTTAATTAGCTTACTTGACTAGGATTTATTAACGCGCCAATCAATTGATCTTTACCAGGACTCTAGCTAGCTATATTAATCTCATCACTTTTACCTCTATTAACTTTTAAGCATATTACAATCAATCTCATACACATGCGTGCACATTTTGATAAAAACAAGATAGAAAATTATTTTCCTTGTGTAGTTTCACTTCACACGGACATCATCCATATGTTAATACTTGTACGTACCATTACTTTCCCATTGCCACGTATTTGTATGTTTTGGATGTAATTCTAGATTGTTCGATCGATACATGAATCTAGGCTAAACCACTTCAAATCCTAACCATCGATTAAGATTTTTCTCTTAATTATTAGTTGGATGGAAATCATAGGATAACTATACAATCAAGTTGTGTAAGCCTTTGTTTGATTATGGGACCAGTTCGGCTTGGCCCGGCACACTTGTCTTCATAGAGGAACTCCATGTCAAACTTTAAATCAACATCTTGACCTTGCGATGTCCAGATTATTGTCTTGTTAAACATACATACATATAGGTAAGATTTTGGGGCAGTTCATGATCCAACTTGTTGGTCTTTTGACTTCTATCTCTTGGCTTAGGTGAGTTTAGTTCAAATGTGGACCCTTTACCCTCATCACCGCTTCTTTAGTTGAATGAACAATCATCGCCCTCTTTTTTTTGGTTATCCACTGCCTCCCATAGGCTCTATTTTATACATTAATCTCAAGCTGTCGAGTAATTAACTCGTGCCCACAGTAACAGGTTCAATCCGAGTCCGGTCCTCGGTTTTAGAATTGCCAAGTGTTAAGATTTTTTAAAGGGAAAGCTTCAAGTGACTTGAAAGGCAACACGTACACCTTGAATTTAAATGTTTTGTCCTACTTGTCTTTGTACGTGTAATTAACGTATGTTTCGAGAGTACACGTGCTTTCTCCACAAGGAAAGGTAGGTGATAGAAAATCGATCATCGGTTCATGCAAGTGTGAAAGAAGACACGCTTGCTATGTGCCCAGGATCTCCCAACAATCGAATTGTAATCTCCAAACATGAACTAATGCAAAATCAACCACGTCGAAGTTCTCCCATAGCAAGAATAGCCAGATATTATCTGCATGTAACCGAACTTGCCAGTTTGTAGGTATACTAGAGAATAGAGATGATAAATTTATCAATATTTATATACAGGTAGAGCCGTAGAGACAAGTATGAAACTTTTATGCCATGTGGTAAGGTAGCTGAGGGTGGTGTTGCTTGTGCGGTTGGGTCTGTCTGGTTTAAGCGTTGCCACACAACTGGATACTTGTAGCAGTCGTGAGTTCATGATCACCTCAATGACTAAATATTGCTCCAAACATTTTACAATTCCTTCATGCTGGTTTTCCTCTTCTGTGTGTTTATTAATTATATAATGATTGTGCATATCATGGCCAAGGATTTCTTTTGTGTTTACATTATTTCTCCTTGTTTTAGTCGATGGTCTTGAGATAAAAAAAAATTACATTAACAATTTCTTAAAAAAAAACTATAAATGGTCAAACTATGAATCGAGTAAATTTATTATGGATTACGGTAACAAAGTTGTGATTTTAATTACCTCTCATTTCAAAATCATAAAGCCCTACATTAGGGGTAGAATAGTCTTTTACAAATAGTCAAAACATCATTTAAGGATTGAACAGTGGCAATAAGGTCTTTGCACATTTATTTATCACAATAAAATTACTTACCTGTTTTTAAAAGCAAAGTTTTCTAAACCTAGATCTAAGGGCTTTTTTTAAATAAAAAAACAGTTAAATAACACATTTTCCCTTAAAGTCAAGATTTTTATAGCTCCTTTAAAGTCAAGATTTTTATAGCTGGTTCAAAGGCCATTCTATCTTTTAATATTAGGTTTTTTTATAATAGTGTGAATGTTAAAAGAGTTATTAGTTAATTAATTGATTTTGAATAGATACTATTAATAAATAAAAATGATTGCTATTTGGCGCACAAATGCCAACGTGTAAACTGTTTGTGGGCTCTTTAGACGGTGCTTGGGACATCGTGTAGTAGTCATACATATCTTCCAATATGGTATTAGATTCATTTTGGCTTCCTTTCTGTCTAGGTGCGACATGTGTTCCAAACAGACATTTGTTTTGGCACATGTGATCTTTTTTTTTATTTTCCTCTCTCTTTCTTGATTTTTGTGTTGACCCTGCAAAAAAAGTAAAAGCAGACATTCACTTTGTTATTTCTTCACATTTAATTCATATTTTTTTTATTACTATTTGTTCTATTTGAGATGATTTTTAAAATTTTATTTTTTTTTTACAATTTCATCATTTTTAAGTTTTTTTTTCTATCATTTTGATTCTTATTATTTTGATTGCTAACGTTTTTGCCTTGTCAACTTTTTTAGATTGATTCCCTTTTTTTATATATTTCATACTCCAACATGTAATTTGTTGGAAATTGAGTTTCTTAATTAAGTCTAGATCTATAATTTTTTTGACTGCGAGTTTGGAATATTAACCTAAGTTTAGAAAATTCTCCGGGGTTTGCTAGCTTCTTCTTTTTTTTCTTTTTAAACTCTTATTTTTTTTAATTTCATCCTTAATGAAAAATTTACCTAACCCACAACGTTAAGTAAATCACCTATCTAGTAAAATTTTTACGTTAAGTAAAAATTACTTAACTGCTTTTAAAAACAAAGTTTTCTAAACTTAGATCTAAGGGCTTTTTTTAAATAAAAAAACAGTTAAATAACACATTTTCCTTTAAAGTCAAGATTTTTATAGCTGGTTCAAAGGCCATTGTGTCTTTTAATATTAGGTATTTTTGTAATAGTGTGAATGTTAAAAGAGTTATTAGTTAATTAATTGATTTTGAATAGATACTATTAATAAATAAAAATGATTGCTATTTGGCGCACAAATGCCAACGTGTAAACTGTCTGTGGGCTCTTTAGACGGTGCTTGGGACATCGTGTAGTAGTCATACATATCTTCCAATATGGTATTAGATTCATTTTGGCTTCCTTTCTGTCTAAGTGCGACATGTGTTCCAAACAGACATTTCTTTTGGCACATGTGATCCTTTTTTTTTCTTTCCCTCTCGCCTCCTTGATTTTTGTGTTAACCCTGCAAAAAAAGTAAAAGCAGACATTCACTTTGTTATTTCTTCACATTTAATTCATATTTTTTTATTACTATTTGTTCTATTTGAGATGATTTTTAAAATTTTATTTTTTTTACAATTTCATTATTTTTAAGTTTTTTTTCCTATCAATTTGATTCTTATTATTTTGATTGCTAACGTTTTTGCCTTGTCAACTTTTTTAGATTGATTCCCTTTTTTTTTTCTATTTCATACTCCAACATGTAATTTGTTGGAAATTGAGTTTCTTAATTAAGCCTAGATCTATAATTTTTTTGACTGCGAGTTTGGAATATTAACCTAAGTTTAGAAAATTCTCCGTGGTTTGCTAGCTTCTTCTTTTTTTCCCTTTTTAAACTCTTATTTTTTTTAATTTCATCCTTAATGAAAAATTTACCTAACCCACAACGTTAAGTAAATCACCTATCTAGTAAAATTTTTACGTTGAGTAAAAATTACTTAACTGCTTTTAAAAGCAAAGTTTTCTAAACCTAGATCTAAGGGCTTTTAAAAAAAAAACAGTTAAATAACACATTTTCCCTTAAAGTCAAGATTTTTATAGCTGGTTCAAAGGCCATTGTGTCTTTTAATATTAGGTTTTTTTGTAATAGTGTGAATGTTAAAAGAGTTATTAGTTAATTAATTGATTTTGAATAGATACTATTAATAAATAAAAATGATTGTTATTTGGCGCACAAATGCCAACGTGTAAACTGTCTGTGGGCTCTTTAGACGGTGCTTGGGACATCGTGTAGTGGTCATACATATCTTTCAATATGGTGTTAGATTCATTTTGGCTTTCTTTTTGTCTAGGTGCGACATATGTTCCAAACAGATATTTGTTTTGGCACATGTGATCCTTTTTTTTATTTTTCTCTCTCCTCCTTGATTTTTGTGTTGACCCTGCAAAAAAAGTAAAAGCAGACATTCACTTTGTTATTTCTTCACATTTAATTCATATTTTTTTATTACTATTTGTTCTATTTGAGATGATTTTTAAATTTTTTTTTTTTTACAATTTCATCATTTTTAAGTTTTTTTTTCCTATCAATTTGATTCTTATTATTTTAATTGCTAACGTTTTTGCCTTGTCAATTTTTTTAGATTGATTCCTTTTTTTTTTTCTATTTCATACTCCAACATGTAATTTGTTGGAAATTGAGTTTCTTAATTAAGTCTAGATCTATAATTTTTTTGATTGCGAGTTTGGAATATTAACCTAAGTTTAGAAAATTTTTCGGGGTTTGCTAGCTTCTTCTTTTTTTCCTTTTTAAACTCTTATTTTTTTAATTTCATCCTTAATGAAAAATTTACCTAACCCACAACGTTAAGTAAATCACCTATCTAGTAAAAACCCACAACGTTAAGTAAATCACCTATCTAGTAAAATTTTTACGTTAAGTAAAAATTACTTAACTGCTTTTAAAATCAAAGTTTTCTAAACCTAGATCTAAGGGCTTTTTAAAAAAAAAATAGTTAAATAACATATTTTCCCTTAAAGTCAAGATTTTTATAGCTGGTTCAAAGACCATTATGTCTTTTAATATTAGGTTTTTTTGTAATAGTGTGAATGTTAAAAGAGTTATTAGTTAATTAATTGATTTTGAATAGATACTATTAATAAATAAAAATGATTGTTATTTGGCGCACAAATGCCAACGTGTAAACTGTCTGTGGGCTCTTTAGACGGTGCTTGGAACATCGTGTAGTAGTCATACATATCTTCCAATATGGAATTCATTTTGGCTTCCTTTCTGTCTAAGTGCGACATGTGTTCCAAACAGACATTTGTTTTGGCACATGTGATCCTTTTTTTTTCTTTTCCTCTCGCCTCCTTGATTTTTGTGTTGACCCTGCAAAAAAAGTAAAAGCAGACATTCACTTTGTTATTTCTTCACATTTAATTCATATTTTTTTATTACTATTTGTTCTATTTGAGATGATTTTTAAAATTTTATTTTTTTTACAATTTCATCATTTTTAAGTTTTTTTTCCTATCAATTTGATTCTTATTATTTTGATTGCTAACGTTTTTGCCTTGTCAATTTTTTTAGATTGATTCCCTTTTTTTTCTATTTCATACTCCAACATGTAATTTGTTGGAAATTGAGTTTCTTAATTAAGCCTAGATCTATAATTTTTTTGACTGCGAGTTTGGAATATTAACCTAAGTTTAGAAAATTTTCCGCGGTTTGCTAGCTTCTTCTTTTTTTTCTTTTTAAACTCTTATTTTTTTTAATTTCATCTTTAATGAAAAATTTACCTAACCCATGACATTAAGTACATCACCTATCTAGTAAAATATCAGGAAATCAGAGTGTGATCAGTTAGGGATCTCTTAACCAGAATTATATAGAGTGAGCTGAAGTAAATAATATTATAGGTACTAAATCACATGTTTAACTGCCTTAATTAATTTAAATTATTACTAATTACGTGTCGGCATCCACTTATCCCACTTGTGTTTCCGACATGGGTCCAAAAGGGGAGAGCACAATCATACTTCAAAACACCAATATCAAGCAAACATCACAGTGACTTATGAACTACCAATTAATGGGAACATTTAGTAAGCAATTACTTTCCAAATAATTTGACTAAGAACATTGCTATGTTGTGAAGAAAATTGAGGGATTTATTAGAATGCCTTATTACATAATTATGGAGCAATATTCTCGTCATTAAAATAGAAAACACGTCAAGTTTTATAATACAAAATAAAAAAGAAAAAGAAAAAGGAAGGAAATCTAGCCAAAAAAGGCTATATATTGGCTGGCATGCCATGGATGTTAGAAAGTTTTTGTTTCCAATGCTGCAACAAACATATCTCGAGCACGCATGCATCAGAGAGGGGACCTTGCTCATCCGACTGAAACTACAGGCATTCGAGAGGTCCCGACACTCAACTCAGTAATCAGTGATATTATGAACTGTACATTGCAACGCTACAGCATCTCTCGATGGGTTAGATTTAGCTAAAAAAAAAATGGCTACATTTTTTCTTCAAAGACACATAAAAAGTCTTTTCAAAAAGCCGATCGTGTTAGGTAGAGAAAAAGAAAAGGGAGTTCGATGTACTTGTCGAAAGTAAACTTCGGTAAAGGCCCAATTAAAACTAGCTTGTTAAGGTTGGTAGATTTGGTCTTTGCTCTCACTTAAACTTAGAGTCAAGACTTTCCCTAACATAATCTCTGGTCAATTCTTCGCAATATTGAGATAGGTGTCAAGACTTTCTTTAACATAAAGACTAGGCCATCCTTCGCATGGATGATTGCATGGCCACGGGCTAGCCTGCTAGCTGAGTCTTTATGTTAAAGAAAGTCTATTTGATCTCCATTATTTTAGTATACGTACTTTATGAAGATTTCTATTTGATCTTGTACGTTTAAATAAATTAGCCATCAAACACATCCTCAGAAATACAGTTTAGATTACTAATTAACAGTAGTCTTGGCAAGGATTCAAATGTACTCGACCGATGGTCCATGTCTCGAATGTATAGGAGCTCACATAAAAAAGGGTTAGAGTTGATGTACTCGAGGAGATTTTAGAGTGAAAGTATGTTAATGAATGTTTTTTAAAATATTTTATTTATGGAGATGTATTAAAATAATATTAGTTTTTATTTTTGAAAAATTATTTTTGAAATCATGAATTTTAAAAATATAAAAAAAGAAAATTTAAAAATCAATAACAAACTGCTCTTTATTGCGAAATACGCATTATCTTTCATCTTCAATCCAGAGAATAAGATTGAGCAGACGTTTGAGATGAAAGAATTCCAAGATCTGAGATTGACCTCTAGTCTTTTGACCCAAAAAGGACATGTAATTGGTCGGCAAAACCCAATGGGTGACGTGTCTTTTTCCTTGTCGGCCTTTTGGAGAAGCATTTTTTTTGAAGCAACAACATGTGCAGTACTGTAATTTTAAACTGATTTACTAAAACAATTTCTTTTCCCCACATATGCATTAAACAATTACATGGAAATGAAGTAGTAGTAAAACATTTTATTTTTATTTTTATTTTT
>Ga0325411_1006789_pt1 | contig 12522 bp, 7 predicted proteins | sample PopdelMetagenome_13_FD_206181 | JGI IMG/M metagenome (GOLD analysis project Ga0325411, IMG submission 206181) | Populus deltoides microbial communities from Bellville, Georgia, United States - Xylem-PdIQD-R4 | ecosystem: Host-associated > Plants > Phyllosphere > Stem > Wood/Secondary xylem... | reverse complement strand
TGCAAGGCGAAGCCAGGCCGATTCCGATACCTGGATTAGTATTTTTAACTGTATTATCAATGCAATAATAGCATCATATTATTAATAAAAACAAACATAATAATTATTAAAAAAACTTATCTTTCTCGTATGATTTTATGTTATCAACAAGATATACAATATATTTATTAAATTAAGAGTAATAATAGAGATATTAAAGGATTTTGTTGTTAAATTGTTTTACTAAATGATGTTGCACCATGTGATAGTTGTATATAAATTTCATAATGGTAATATAACATGAATTCCACAAGATTTGTTAATGCTATAAAATCTTATTTTTCTTATTTACACATATGGAAAGAGAGATTATTATTAATTTTTAATGCATGGTAAGTTATTATTGCTTATCACTGACATGTCTTGTAGTCACTAGTCCGCAAATCATAATTTTTTTATTATGTTTAATTTAAAATAACCTATGAGTCCTTTTTATTTCTTATCCATTTTGGATTGAGGGAGAGCTGAAAGGACCTAGAAGAAAATCACAAAGCAAACGCAATCGGGCAACACTTAAAAAGAAGAAGAAGAAGAAGAAGAAGAAGAATCCTTTACTTGACTCCTAGAAGTATATTAAGAGGGTGTTTGAGAGTATGGTAACAATTGTTTTTCAAAGTGTTTGTCGCTCGAAAATACATCAAAATAATATATTTTTTAAAAAATTTAATTTTAATATCATCACATAAAAAATAATTAAAAAAATATAAAAAACAACTAATTTAAAATAATTTTTTTTAAAAAAATCATGAAACACGAGTTGTACCGCAACCCTGATTAACCCCTAATTTGATTGACTTTCTTTACTATAACAGTACTTTATTTTAACCATTTCCAAACACAGCACAACAAAAGATGCTATTATTGGGCACATGTACATCGGACTCCTAAATTTAACTTCCTTTTAATCTATTACAATAAGAAGAACAACCGTCATCACCTAGATGTTTTTCTTAAAAGAGAAACCCATTTTCCCTCTTATTTTTACTCAAAAAGAGGGTTTGTAGGTTTTAGGGCATGTTTGTTTTTTCATTTTAAAAGTGTTTTTGAAAAAAATTAAATTAAATTTTATTTATTTTTACTTCAAATTAATATTTTTTTAATATTTTCAGATCATTTTGATGTGTTAATATCAAAAATAATTTTTAATTTTTTTTAAAATATTATTTTGATAAATTTCTAAATGAAAAACGCTTTGAAAAACAACCAAACACTATCTTACTATATAAGAAAAACACAAAACAAAGAGAAAACAAAAACTCTTTAAAGGTTGCGGTAAATTATTTACATTGCAGCCTGCAGCTGCCAATTATATATATAATTAATATTACAATAGGATTCATATTCTGGCTTTTCCTATCATGTTAGGATTTTTCCTATTCTGGATTTTCTTGTTCCATTAGGATGCCCACTACTGCTATATGTCAGCTTTAGTCCTCAATATACCCCTGTAAATTGATTATGGAAATGACACCATATTTAACTTGGATAAAAAAAATGCAAAACGTATAGATGAAAGAGGTTTGGTAAGCACTTATTTTAACATGCTTCATGTGATATGAAAAACTAGATCCGTAGTGAGATATATAGTAGATCCAAGATCATCACACCATAGAAGAGGAAAAGAAGATGCCAAAATTTCCCATTCTAGAAGAAGAGAACATAGCCATTTCACCTAGGTACAACATTCACAATCACTTTGTACTCAACTTTTATTGATGGGCGATTAATGATGCGATGCTTGCTAGATTTTTAAGACATAAAATTGTGACCAAGAAGGATAGCATAACATTGCCAGTCTAATCAGAGTCAATGAAGGTATGCAAAGAGAGGTTACTTGATCAAGTGAGATGAAGTGTTGGGCTGTAGTTTAGGTGGTTTCTACATATAACAACATTCATAAAACACACTTGAACATAGCTTATCATTACTGTAATTTTTGGTACAAAACTCACATAAGAGAGGGCTTACAATGGAAGAAAACACACACACACATATACACATTGCTATTATTTTTTGATCTGTTACAATATCTGTTTCTGCCTACTTTCAACTATACTTCCAGCCCTTCTATTACAATAATGCCAACCCCATGTACTCTATCACTTAGACAAAATAATACAATTAACGCACATTCAACTCTAATTAACTTTAAACAATAGTAAACTAACTCTACAATATATTAATATTAACATTCCCCCTTTAATGTGATGTTCTTGAACTCCCAAAGCTTCTTTCAATAGCTTGAACTTGTCTTTTGGCAATGCTTTGGTGAAAATATTAGAAACTTGTTCTTTAGACTTGTAAAATTCTAACTTCATTTCTCCACTCTCAATGACTTCTCGGATAAAATGATGTTTGATTGCAATATGCTTCGTTCGACTATGATGAACTGAATTTTTAGCCATTGTTATTGCTAATTTGTTATCACAATAAAGTCTTGTTGCATCCTTTTGCTTTTCATCAGTGCCCTCCATAATTCTCCTAAACCAAATCATTTGAGCAATTGTTATTGGTGTTGAAACATATTCGGTTTCATATGTAGATTGAGCCATTGTTTGTTGCTTCTTTAAGGACTATGAAAATACACCTGAATGCATTGAAAAAACATATCCTGAAATACTCTCCATATCATCTACACAATTAGCCTAATCACTATCACAAAACCCATTCAACTTCACTTCATAGTTTCTGCTAAACTTGATACCATAACCAAGTGTTCCTTGAACATACCTTAACACCTATTTTACTGCTCCAAAGTGAACATACCTAGAATTACTTATGAATCTTGCCAATATACTTACCATAAACATAATGTTAGGTTTTGTTGCAATGAGATAACATAATGTTAGGTTTTGTTGCAATGAGATACAACAAGTTTCTGATTGAGCTTCTATACAAAGTTGCAGTCACTTTCTTTTCTCCATCATCCTTCTTCAATTTCTCATTCACAACCAAGGGTGTTTTAACTAGATTGCGACCATACATTTTGAATTTTTTTAGAACATTTTTAGCATATTTCTTTTGACAAATAATGACTTTTTTTTTCTCTTTGATATATCTCTATGCAAAGAAAATGATTAAGCAGCCAAAAGTCACTCATCTTATACTTCTTCATCATCTCTTTCTTGAACTCTTTAATCATTCTTTCATTGTTTTCAATAAACACAAAATTATCAACATAGAAAGCAATAATAAAAATGTCATCAACAACTTGCCTTTTTACTAACATGGTAGGTTCATTCTTACTTTTCAAGAAGCATTTTTCATTAAAGTGACCATCAATTTGACTATACCAAGCTTTAAGAGCTTGTTTCAACCTATAAAGTGCATTCTTCAATCTATACGCCTTATCTTCTTCACCTTCAATAATAAAGCCTTAAGGTTGCTCAACATGAACCTCTTGTCTCAACTCACCATTCAAGAAAGCTAATTTCAGATCAAGTTGGTATAATAACTAACTATTTTGAGCTGCTAGTGCAATAAATGCTCTAATAGGATCCAACCGAGCTACTAAAGTAAAAGTCTCATTATAAACAACACCTTGCTGTTGTGAATAATTCTTTGCAACCAGCATTGCTTTGTTTCTTTGCACCATCCTATCAACATCATGTTTCACCTTATAAATTCACTTTGAACCAATCACCTCTTTGTCTTTTGGCTTATGAATAAGCTGCCACATCTTGTTCTTCTCAATGACATCATTTTATTCTTGTATAACATTCCTCCAATCTTTATTTTCACTAGGTTTTTAAAGTTTTTAGGTTCCACAATGCAAAGATTACACCTTGTATGCATATCACTCAAACTTTTCATCCTTTTCGAACTTGAGCTTGATGAATATGAACTTGAGCTTGATGGAAATTGTAGTGGTTGAATTTCTTCTTCTTCATCATCAACATCATCACCATAATTAGATTATTCAAGAGAAACAACTATAAGAGCTGATTCTTTCTCAACACTACCTTGCTCCCAATTCTAAACCATATTTTCATAAAAAAATCACATATTGGTTAATAATTACTTTATTTATCTTCAAGTTGTACAACTTATAACCTTTATACATTAAGTTATAACAAAAAAAATATACACTTATCATATGTCTTATCTAGCTTACGTCTTTTCTTGTTTTGGTATTTGGGCATAACAAACACTACCAAATACCTTCAAGTGATTCATATATGGCTTTCTCCCACTCCAAGCTTTAAATGGTATGCTACCCTAAATGGTCTTTGTAGGACACCTATTAATCAAATAAACAATTGTTTACACTGCTTTAGCAAAAAAAAAAAAAAAAACTCTCAGGTAACTTCTTCGAATACAACATATATTTTGTCATCTCCATTGCAGTTTGATTCTTCCTTTTTGAAACTTCATTTTGTTAAGGTGTGTAGCTAATAATGAGCTACCTCTCAATACCCTTATCTTCATAAAAATTGGAAAATTATTGTGAAGTGCACTCTTTACCCCTATCACTTCTCAACATTTTTATATAACGACCACATTGGTTTTCAACAATACATTTAAATTTCTTGAAAATAGTAGTAACTTCATATTTTTACCTTATAGAATACACCTATGTAATTCTACTATAGTCATCAATAAACATCATAAAATACTTATTTTTAGAATGAGATGAAGTGAACATCGGATCATAAATGGTGGTATGCACTAACTCAAGTACATTTTTGGTTCTACATGAAACTCCTTTTAGAAATGATTGTCGATGATGTTTTCCAAGAGAACATCCTTCACAAGCATCTTTCATCTCTTAAATGAATGAAAGTCCTCAAACTATGTTCTTTTGGTGAAGTAATTTGAGGCTACCAAAATTCAAGTGACCAAGTCTCTTATGGCATAACCTTGAATCATCAACCACATCTATCTTTAAAGCTATATCTTTTCCACACTTTAAGTCAAGTGGAAAACACCTATTCACCGTCTTCACCCTTGTCATAACTTACCTCATTGGAGTTTTATCATAAATAGTGCAATAATGACCTTAAAAATTCAACAAGTAGCCATTCTTCATAAGTTGTCTAAGTCCCAATAAATCCTAGTTAGCTGGTGGCACATGTATTACCTCACAAATAACCTCTTTTCCCTTCTTAGTTTCAACTCTAATGGTACCTAAGTCATTTGTGCTTGTAAATTCTTCATTCTTAAGGCCCCGTTTGTTTGCTAAAAAGTAGTTTTCTTTTGGAAAATGAATTCCGAAAAAGTGAATTCCGGGAAAGTGAATTATTTTCCGATGTTTGGTAGTGTAATGGAAAATAAGTTGGAAAACACTTTCCAGTGTTTGGTTATGTCATGGAAAATGAGCTGAAAAATAACTTATTAATGTTTTATTTTTTTCAAGTTTATTAAAATAATAAGAAACAAATCTTACAAATTAAAAGGTTGAATGAGAATGAAATTGAAAAAAAAATATAATTTCATAAATTATCTCAAATAAAATAAATAATAATCAAAATAATAAAGATCAAATCTAAAAAATAAAAAAAATTAAAAGATGAAGAAATTAAAATAATAATAATTAACACTTCATAAATTATTTCAAATAAAATAAGTAATAATCAAAAGAATGAGGATCAAATTTGATAGATAAAAACTTTCAATTAAAAAATGATTAGGGAAAATCAAATAACAATTATAAAAATAAGGACCAAAATTAATATAAAAATTAAATTCTAAGGGATGAAACTGAAAACAAATATTGAAACCAAAATATATATAGCAATTAAAAGCTTGAGGACCAATTTGATATAATTAGCAAATAATATGACATTTCTAAATTTTTCACAACTTCTGGAAAATGTTTTCCACCCAAAATAACAGGAAAACACTTTCTTGGAAATCAAGCCAAATTTTTCTTTGACTAGAAAGTGTTTTTCGTTGACCGAAAAATGTTTTTCGTTGACCAAGTTTTCTAATGGTAAACAAACATAGGAAAGTTTGGAAAGTGGTTTCTTGGAAACTAGTTTCTAGAAAACAAACACAGCCTAAAATTCACTCCAGTTTGCCTCCTTGTATCAATGTCATTGACGAAGTCTTTATTTGGTGTCATATGATTGCTACAAGCATTATCAATGACCCATTATCTATTTTTGTCTTCCATGCCACTTTGACTAGCATAAAACATTCTTCCATCACCTTCCTCGTCTTTGGTAACATGTGCTTGCTGATTTTACCTCACACCACAATCTTTAGCTAAATGACCAAACTCCTTACAATTGAAACATTATGTCTCCATTTTATACCAATAATCCCTAGACTCATGACTTAATCTATTACATGAATAACACTTTCTAGTATCACCATAGCTATTGTCTAAATTAGTTCTTCCTCTACCCATTCCTCTACTTCAACCTCTTTCATATCCTCCACCTTTAAAGGATTTAACACTTGTTCTCATATGACTTGATCCATTCTCTTGGTTATATTTACTAATAGTATGCTTTGATTGAAAGATATTATCTATGGATTATTCACTCTTCTTTACTAATCTCTTCTCATAAGACTTCAAAGAATCCATCAACTCCTGAACATTTAAACTAGCCAAATCTTTTGTTTTTTTTTTTCTATAACTACCATAATAGGATCAAACTTCTTCAAAAGGTTAATCAACACTTTTACTACAACTATTCTATCACTAATCTTCTTACCATAACTTTTCATTTAATTCAAAACCTTAACAATCCTATTAGAAAACTCATCAACAACTTTATTTTCCTTTATTTTTATATTCTTTAAATCTCATTCAAGACTTTGTAAGTTAATAGCTCTTAACTTCACATCACCTTTATATTCATTTTATAAAGTCTTTCATGCTTGCTTTACATTTGTGGCTCTTATTATCTTTGGAAAAATAGGATCATCAACTCCCTTTTGAATTAAGCTAAGGGCTATTACGTCTCTACTCACCTTTGCTTTCAAATCTTTAAGTTGTGCTATAAGAATATCGTCAATATCTTTGGGTTCTTTCATATGCTACCCTCCACCATCTCCCATAAGTTAAAAGAGATGAGCAAAGTCTTCAACTTTAAGCTCTAGAATTCATAGTTGTCTCTTTTGAATATTGGAGGTTGGACTTGTTAGGTTCTCGAATGTCATATACGAAATAAAAATAATAAAACAAAATTATTCGAGAGTCTTAGGATCTTGTTAGATAGATCTAGAGTTGTTTAGGGATTTATTACTTGAAGATTTGATCTTCTTTGGCATTGAATAATTCTTTAAGGGTCGGGTTATCACAAACCCAAGCCTTCTAATTGTCCAGCTTCCAACAATAATCCATACGAACCACCAATGAGAAATCTCCTAAATCCTTATTTCTAAAATATATTTTAATCAAATCATACTTAATTAAATTATTCCATTTTAATTTCTAACTAATGGTTCTTAATATGTGTGACACATTAGGTTCCTAATATATTGGCCTAAATATAAATATAGATTTGAATTAAATAAAATTAAACAAATCAAACAATTTAATTTATTATCAATTCAACAATTGATTCATTTACATTTAAAGATCGGATGTATCGTCTAGCAACATGTCATGATCCCTAAAATATTAAAAAAAGTCATTAATGGTTTGTCTTAACCTTTTAGTTACCGGTTTCTCGGTGTAATTAATGTCCTTTCATCAATAATATTTCAATTTAACATTAAGTATGAAGTCTGTCTACCATATTAAATCATGTTTGTTCTCTACATAATAGTCATTGATCGTTTGAATAAGATTTGAAACTCTTTTCAAATATCATTCTATCTTGACCAAGAATTTCTCAGTCAATACTATTTAAGAATAGATGAAACATTTTTCCTAATTCACCTATGGTGATGAATTCATTTTTTTATCACTTTAGTACCTTTATATAGTTCATGATATACCTAATGTCTACCATTTTGTTACCTCGATTAAGATAACATGTAATATGATCAAAGTATAACATTATGTATATAAGATAACTTAGTGATCTCAAATTTAAGGTTCACTTAAACAACAGTCATATGAGCTTTTCCATAGATATAAGTGATCTCTTCATATCAAATTCTGATGCATGTTAGTTCAGTATATATGTTTTATGACAAGTACCTACATATTAGTTCTAGGTATTTTTTATACATTAACTTATGAGAACATCTACTTCCTTTCATAAAGAGAACATAATATGTACTAGTTTCTACGGTTTTAATGAATGTCTAGTATTTAAGAGAGCATCGAGTAGGAACATTTTAGGAATAATGCTTTGATGCAATAGGAATCCCATAATTATAACAGCTTTATAATTTTCTTTGCAAAATATTTTTGTCCCATAAACTTTATCTTTATTCTATATTCATTAATTTAATATTATGAATATTATAAATTAAACCTTTATTAATAATAAATATGTATTTATATAAATATAATAATGCCACGTGTAACTAACCAATTGACTACATGACATATTAAACTAACATGACTGAAATCCTACCTGAACTACCTTCTTTGGATATCTTCTTCCTCTTTTGAATTTGGATAAAGTTTCTCTTTGACCTCTGCTCCGATACCAATATGTTAGGCTATAGTTCGGGCGAATTCTAAAGCTAATAAGACACACAAAACGCATTTGAACATAACTTATCATTGCTATAACTTTCTAGTACAAAACTCACACAAGAGAAGGCTTATAATGGAAGAAGACGCGCGCGCGCACACACACTACTGCTGTTTTTTAATTTGTTACAACCTCTATTTCTGTCTATTTTTGTTGCACTTCCAACCCTTATCTTACAATAATTCCAACCCATGTACCCGAACATTTAGAAAAAATAATGCGCTTAACTTAACACACATTCAACTCTAGTAAACTCACTTTACAACACATTAACATTAAAATGAATTCGATCCTGTTTGTTTATATATTTTAAAAGTGCTTTTGAAAAAATTTAAAAATTATTTATTTTTTTTTGCTTCAAATGTTTTTTTTTATATTTTTAAATCATTTTGATGTGCTGATGCCAAAAATGATTTTAAAAAAATAAAAAAAAATATTATTTTGATGCATTTCCAAGTGAAAAGCAACTACAACCACACTCCTAAACACCCAATAAACCTAGTGGAAGACTAGAGGAAGTTGTTTCATTAAGACATCATAGAATTCATTTTACTTTATTTATGACATAACAAATATTTGAGCAAGTAAATGCAAGTTACTAAAGATTACCAATAATTTATTGAAACTACATGGGATCTAAGTAAAGAGAACCAACAATACATGAAAGCATGCATATAGCCTCTAACAATAGGAGTGGCAATAGAAGCACAAGCAAACATGTCAGCTATGCGAAGAAGATCTATAATATATCAATTATAAGATTAAATAAGACCATCAAATGTGAGTATCTCAATACCAAGAAAATAGTGCAGTTATCCATATCATCATTGATGGAAAATTCTTGACCTCGATGAGAAATAAACTACTGAATAAAAAGAGGATTGTCGCCTATAATAAAAATGTCATCCATATAAGCAATAATAAATGCAGTGGCAAAAGAAATACATATAATGAATAGAGAAGAGTCAGTTTAGGAGCCACAAAAGCTAAGAAGAGTTAAAAAGTTGCTAAAACAAGCAAACCATACTTATAGAGCCTATTTCAGACTGTAAAGAGATTGTTGAAGTTTGCAAACATGATTAGGAAATTTAGAATCAACAAACCCAAAGGTTTCTTCATGTAAATTCCTATATCCAAATGCCTAATTAGAAAGATATTATGAACATCCAACTAATGAACTATCTAACCATAAGTTAGACAAAAAAACCAAGCATTAGATGAACCGAAGATGTCTATAAAGTCAATGCCTTTTTGTTGATGAAATTTCTTAGTAACAAGTTGTGCAGATTATTACATATTTTCTAAAGAAAAATCATAAAAGAAGTATCATAGTAAGCCTTTTAATGAGCAAATGGATTTTAAATTAAGGTATTATTTTATATTATTGAACCATCAGAAATAAGTAGTTTACCATGCCTAACCCATTATAACACTCCATAAATATTTTCCTTTATTATGAAGTGGGCATCCTCCCACCTAGCTTAACATTCTGCTATTAATTTGTAAGTATGACTAAGTGTAAAAGGCTCTAATACCATTATTCTACCATTAGCTACTGCGAATACCATTTTTAGGCATGCTTTGGTGAATTTTTTAGACATGGAATATATTAAACACCTACATATATAGTATAGTGGGAAAGCTATATGTTTCTTGAATAAAGGCATGTTTATTCTTTTTTCTTTCTAGTCATTAAGGTACTAAACTCAGGTGCTTCCAACTCTAAGTTCTCGAAGGGTAGAGGCATAAAGCTCCTCATAAACTGTGTGTAGGCTTTCTATTATGGTCAAGTCATGTAAGTTAATGGTTTGCATTCCATACCTAAAAAGGAAATAGTCACTAGACTTAAAATATACCAAAGAAGAAGCGACCAACAATTCTTTGTTAGGCTTGATGGTGAATTTTGATAGCTTAATGATATAAAAAGTTTTTTTAATGATTACATTGTTCACCAAAGTGTTATTGCACCTTGTTCAACCATTTAATATAATATGTAGGAGCATCACCAGGCCATGTTAGAATCGATTTGTGCCAAGTATTTAGGTTTACATGGTCATTTTATAATGGAAGTTATCCTCTTTCAAAATTCAGTATGAAATGGTGTTCTTCTTCTTCTTGAAGTGCATTTCTATAAGAGGGGCCAAAACATTCTCTCACTGGTGTTTTACAACACTGATTATAGATTAATTAACATGAGGTAAACAATCCATACACAGATAAGAACTTAATTACTATATTGTATCAAAATCAAGTTGATGGGCTGGAGGTACAAACCAAACATGGTGAGTGGATTGGTGTGGAACTCTCGCAAGATCACTCTTTTGTCATCTTGATTGGGGAATCCTTTAGAGTAAGTCACTGTTCTTTCTACATTCCATGAGTTTATTTGATAATATATTTGCTCAAGATTTGAAGTTTAAATTCTAGTTTAAGTAAATTCAAAATATACGGACGTAGAAAACATAAGCACTTCCCATTGTTATTGGAGTTGATTTCTGCAGGCATGGACGAATGGTCGATTGCACCCGCCGTATCACCGCGTAAGGATGAGTGGAAGCGAGGCAAGGTACTCTGCTGGATTGTTTTCGTTTTTCAGAGCAGGTTATAAAACCAAAACCCCTGAAGACTTGATCGATGAAGATCATCCCTTGCTTTACAAGCCATTAATTTCATTATTTTGAATTCCTTAAGTTTTATTCGGACTGGGCACCTAAGGCTCAGCCTGATCATTGTGCTTTAAAGGCTTATTGTGGTGTGTGATATTCGTAATCTTAAATTAAAGCAACCTTATGAGGTCGCTGTTTTTTTTTTTTTACTTTGTAATAACTAATAATGAAAGGGTGAATGTTGGTTCGGTGTTGACACCGTGTATAGAGTAAGTCATAACTAGAGTTTTTCAAGTTATAATAATAATAATAATAATAATAATAATAATAATAATAATAATAATCTTAGGTTTTTTAAATAAAAGCTTATAAGCTTATATTTACCTTTTAAAAAAGATTAAACCAAATAAAACTTTTAACTCTATTTGAAAAAAAAATTATAAATTAACTAAAAATATAAACAACACTTTTGACATCACCTATATATTTTAGGCATGATCGATTTTAATTAATCATGAATAATTGGTCGACCATGGTTGATTTTGATCGATCATGGTTGATCATGGTCAATTTTATTATAAAATTATTTTAACACAATCAAATTTTTATTTAGAATGAAGAAGCACTAAAAAAATTCAACCAAAAAAAAGTAAATCTTGCAATTAGGAAACACCAAGAAGTTTAGCCTTGCATCATTAAAATTCAATCTAATACCAAGAAAAATTAACGATAAAACCATAATTCAACCATATTATTAGATTTCAGTCTAGCAATCATGAGACCTTCAATCAAATTCCATAGCCAAGTCAAACCAAACTTTGCATTCAAAAAATCCCTTCATGTTGGTTGACTCCAGGATGGATTGATTTAAATTCTTTTGCAAAAAGGTTGGTAGCCTCTAAGTGGTCTAGATTTTTATTTTTTATTTCTTACAAAGAGGATGGTTGCCTTTGATTTAACCCGATATAATTTTGGTTGCCTTTTATTTGACCCGATATAATTATTTTTTGTAATTGAGGTTGGTAGCCTCTGATTTGATCCAATTAATTTTTTTTTGCAAATGAGATTAGCTAAAGTACTAACTATATCTTTTAAGTTAAACAGAATGTTTATTGTCTACCCTGTGAAATTTTTGTTAATGAATTCTCAATTTGATGTATGAGATTTTGGTCAAATGTGTAGTCTTATGTTAATTGGTAGAAATTTCAATCTAAGTATTGAACCGGGCTGGAATTTCTCAAGGAGATTTTAGAGTCTCTATTGTCTATAAAATC
>Ga0325411_1006787_pt1 | contig 12525 bp, 3 predicted proteins | sample PopdelMetagenome_13_FD_206181 | JGI IMG/M metagenome (GOLD analysis project Ga0325411, IMG submission 206181) | Populus deltoides microbial communities from Bellville, Georgia, United States - Xylem-PdIQD-R4 | ecosystem: Host-associated > Plants > Phyllosphere > Stem > Wood/Secondary xylem... | reverse complement strand
CAGTCTGATGGAGGTGAACAATCTCATTCCATTCTTTGTTTCTCTTAAAACAAGAAATACGAAACAATTTTTTTGTTTCGAAAAAATGATATCAAACACCTCACATTTCTTTACTATGATTATTATTATTATTGTTTATTTTTCACTACAAATGAACGCAATTTTATAAATGTCAGTTGGAAAATATATTTGAGGTTAGCAACTATTCATTCATGTGTATTGAGTAAGGTCTTCTGCTCTTTGTTCTTGAATTTTGCATATTTTATTAATTTAATTAGAGGGAATGTGATGTTTACATTTCATCATTAAAACTCTGAAACATCTAACTCAAAAAGTTTAAGCTATCAAATAAGAGTTCAAGAATGATTATATATTAGTCTATAACATGGTGAAATGCTAATCATGCAGGATCGGACAACAAGGAGAACGTGGGCAGTCCAGAATCCATGTTGTTAGGTCTAGAGTTCAATGATCTTAGCATAATACAAAATGAATGCGAGGAAGAAGGTGATCCTACTATCATGAGAGAAGGAAATGTGTGGTCTTCAGAGGTACCCCGTCCTGTATTTGCCTGCATGCTTTTTATCAGATTGCTATTTGTTTATATAGATGTCTAGGGAAATTAATAGGATACTCAAATCTTTAGTATTTCTTTCATACATAAAGAGTTTGATTGTCTATTAATTTTTCTAAATTCTTTGTTATGTCCTGCTATAATTCTTACAATTCTCCTCGATGAATGAGATTGCTTCTACGGTTTTTGCAGTGCCCCTCAATCAATGAGATTGCTGCTTCAGCTGAGATATTTGACATATTGGAATATGTGTGTCATGTATATAAGCTGCCCCTGGCACTAACATGGATATCGGATGGCAGAGAGCCTACCAAAAATTCTGAGGGAAAAAATGTTCTACGCGTTGAGGATACTGCTTGCTACGTCAATGATTTAGGAGCAACAGAATTTGTTGAGATATGTGCAGAATTTGATCTTGAGGAAGGGCAAGGTGTTGCTGGAAAAGCCCTTCTATCAGATATTTACTTTGTCCCCGATGTCTCTGAACTCGATCCAGCTGATTATCCATTTGTTTATGAAGCATGGGAGTTTGGCCTTCATGGTGCTGTTGCAATCAAGCTAAGAAGCACTTACAGGAGCAGTGTGGATTACATAATAGAATTTTTTCTCCCTTCAAAAATGAGAGAAATTTCAGAAAAACAACTTTTGGTGAATAAAATACTATCAACCTTGCAGAAGAGCTGTAGGAATTCATGGATAGTTTGTGGAATGGATTTAAATGTGGCTGATGTTGTCTCTGAAGTTACCGCGGCTGAGATGTCTGATATCACACTGATGCCTAATCCTGGCAGCTCTCCATCAGCTTCAAATGTTGATGGTTCAAATCCAAATAATATCATGGGATGGAACATGCTTAGCCCAGTGGGTGACTTAGTGGAAATATATGAGACTGATGAAAAGGTGCATTTCTTTACAACAAATTTATCCTATAATTGAGCCCAGATTAAACCTGGATGTAGTAAATTATATGTCTTTCTTGGTTGTCTCTTAACAGGAAACTGGAGAATCGAAAGCCATACTGGAACCAGCTTCAAGTGCTGACAAGGAGATGGTCAACTTAGACTGTTCCAAGGGGATCTTATCTATAAATAAATAATGGAAACAAATCTGAGGTGCAGGAGTTCTTCAATATTTGAGGTCGATGAGGATGCTGAACAGCTCTGGATTATTATGGTGTTCTCAAGGCTGCAGCGCAGTACTAGACTGCACCTACAAAACAAGTCATGAACTCAAGAAACATCAACGTTTTGTCTTCTTCTTTATTTCCTCCCACTTTCTTCTTTCTTCTCATCTGGTTTTTCTTGTTTCATAAAGATAAAGTTCATTGCAGCGCCACAAGAAAGATGAAGTTCATTTTGAACTCACCAATCCAAACAAACACCAAGTCATGAACTAGACTGTTTTTTCTCTTTGCTATCTATTTATAACTTTGTTCTGGTCATGAAAAAATAAATAATGAGATCAATAGATTTTAACTTCTGTTCTTCTTCTTCATGATGGGTTAAACTATAAACTTGAGTTGCATAATTTTATACAGAATTGATAAGCACGGAGTATACAAAAAAAAATGATATGAAGATTCTACAGCACCCATTATTATATATGGCTGGCTCTCTTTCTCTGTCTGCACTTTTGTAATGAAGAAAGTCCATAGAAAATTATGATCAGTTAAGAGAGCAAGGAAAAACAAGAGAAGAAGAACTGACTCACCTTATTAAAACTCCTTTTGAAGTGCGCAGGACAATAGCTGTGGTCGAAGGTAAATAATCTTTGATTCCAAGTTCACTCAAGAATAGTGAACTAATAATTCTAATATGTAATTTTCTGTTGTCAGTATGTCTGTTTGTATATGCTAATTTTCTGGTAGTGTGAATTAATAATTATACTTAACCGATAAGATATATCTCATTTATTTTAATTCTTTTTTTTTGGTTCAAATCTGTTAATTTACCCCCTCTTCAAATAATTTGATCAATTGAACCCCCATCGTTTTTCCATTGCAGTTAATTGAATTCAATAAATAAGTACTTCTAACAAATCAACCCATTAATAGATTTGTCCATCGTTGGGTTTTGCCAGCGTTACTTAATTTTCCCAAGAATATTAATTAATCCAAATCAGAGACAGAGGCCCAACACAAAATTAACCAACAGCAGCCCTAAGGAGGCCTACTCCATCAAATTGTCCAATCAAATCCATTCTTAGCCCATAAATATACCCCTTAAAAGCTTGAAGGCCCGTATCAATTTTTGGTGATATTGAAATGGTTATGGGTTTTTGGTCCAGTGGTGGCTGAACGGTATTTTAAAAGAATTTTTAAAAAAATTAATTTTTTTAATATTTTTTTTATCATTTGATAAGTTGATATTAAACATAAATTTTTAATATATATATATATATATATATATTATTTTAACATATTTTTAAATTAAAAAAATTTAAAAAATAATATTTATTATTGTCTCAAACACTCCTTTTATATCAAAATGCTTACATTAAAATATAAACAAAAAATTACTTTTTTAAAATGTGTGTTTAGTGTTGTCGTTTTTGCCGTTGTAGTTTAAAATATAGATTTTTAAAAAATTATAAATTATAGTTTTTTTATAACAAATATTTTAAAAAAGAGTTTTTAATAAAATCCATGCAAAATTATTATATGTTAATAATTAAATATTTTAAAAATTATGATTAAAGTAAAATATAATTTTAATCACATCTCTCCAAACAATCAAACGGACCCACGTCAAACAAAAATAAACACAAAAAATACATGGTATGTTTGCTATGGAAGGAAAAATACAAGTTCTTTTTCCCCCGTGTGCAGATTGCAATTAATCCATAATCGGTGCACAATGAATGACTATGAACTATGAAGTGAAGCAGCTTCGTACCTTCAAATTAACAAGCTAGGTCAAGTCAAGTTTTATAAATTCAAACCAGCAGCTATTTCAGAGAGCTATTACAATTTAAATTCCAATGAATTCAGGAAATTATGCAATGTTTCTAACCCAGCAAGTGATGGTGAGAAAGAGATAGTTCTCGTTTGAATGCAAGCGCTTAGAAACAAATGGAGGAGGACATCTAAGGTGTGGCAATACTTTGACGAAGTTAGAGAAAATGGAGAAGTTTTGCCCAAACGCAAAAGTTGTAGCAATTAGAAATTAAAAAATATATATTATTTTGATATATTTTTAAATAAAAAATACTTTAAAAAACAATCATTACTACATTCACAAACACGCTATAAACATAGAGGGGAAAACACAAGAGAAAACTACAAATCTGTACAAACACCTAAAATCTATTAGTTCAATATGTCTTGAAGTCAAGCGGTTGGTTATATGTGATATTAGTATGTTCATATAAATACATGTTTATTATTAATAAAGAATTAATTTATCTTTAATATCTATATAATATTACATTAATAAATTTAATATTTAATTTATGAATGTAGAGTAAAGATAAAATCCAAGAGATAAAAATATTTTGTAAAGAAAATTATAAAATTATACTTTGATTATGTTACATGTTAAATCTTAATCGATGTAACGAATGGGCAAACATTAGGTATAATATGAACTATATGAAGGTACATGAGCGATTAAGAGATGATTTATCACCCTAGGTGAATTACAAAAAAAATATTTCATATGTTCTTAGATAGTATTGATTACGAAATTCTTGACCAAGATAGAATATATTTATTTAGAACATTATTAATGAAAAGATATTTATTATACTGAGAAACCGGTGACTAAAAAATTAAATCAAACTGTTAATGAATTTTTTAATATTTGAGAGATCATGATGCGTTGATATATGATGCACCTGATCTTTAAATATAAATTAACAAATTTTTAAATAGATAATAAATTAAATTACTAAGTGTCATAACTCAATTTTTGACCTTGTTATTTTAATTATTTTATTTACTGAAAAAAACAAAATGATGAAAAAAACAAGTAAAAATAAATAATTGAAGAATGAATTAAAATTTGGGTTAAAGGCAACATGATTGGAAGTTTAAAGATTTAATTAAATTTTTGACTAGTTTAATTAATCAAGTCAAGGGTTTAATTGGAGAATTGATAAGTTTTGAGACTTGATTAAGCTTGAAATTGATTTAATTAATCCAATCAGGGGTTTGATTGGAGAATTGATAAGTTTAGAGACTTAATTAAGCTTGAAATTAATTTAATTAATCCAATCAAGGGTTTAATTGGAGAATTGACAAAGTTTTGAAACTTAATTGAGCTTGGAACTAGTTTAATTAATGAAACCAGGGACTTAATTGAAGAAATAGCAAAGTTTGGGGTTAATTGGGGACACGATTGCAGCAGATTAAAGTCCAAGGACTAACTTGTAATAGGTGCCGAAATGCAGGGAAAATTACTGTTTAAACCAGGGGCTTAATTATAAAATTTTCGAAACGTCATGGATCAAAGTGAAAATGACCACTGTTTATCTCCAAACGGCGTCGTTTTGAAGGGACGCTGTTCATCTTCTTCTTTAAACCAGCGACCGTTTTCCACAGTAAAGGCCGAGAGACGTTGCAGCAGTAAATTGTCCGTTGGTTTTAGTTATGAGCGCCTTAATGGTGGTCGACCCTCAGCATACCGCCGTTACCAACCCGCCGGGCTCTATATAAGCAGAGGAGCGCCGAAGAACAGGGGCTGGGTTGAAGGGTTGGAGAGAGAGGGGACGAACGAAACCAAAAGAGAGAAACCTAAAGATACCAGCCAAATTTTTAAGTGTTGTTTTAGAACCCCATACCAGAAGTGAACCCTTCCCTTACCAATACCGGCCTTAAAACAACGAAAACAGAAACAAACCGAGAGAGAGAAGACTGGAGAGACAAAAACAGTGAGGCGCATTGGCCAGCCAACACAGGAGCGCCAACCTCGTCTCCGGTTGCGCCACCCCCTTTCCCCTCCAAACAGACATGATACTGAGACGATAAGAGAGCCACGAGTAAACTTTCGTTCCTCTGTTTCTTCTCAAAGAAACAGAGGAGGCTAAAGAAAAAGAGCCACGAGAAAGGGGGGAACAGAAGCTAAACCCAGACAAAAAACCAAAAACCAGAGGATAAAAAAAAAACGCAGAAAAGGGAAGGAAAAGTAAAGGAGCAACACAGAGAGGAGGATTGGCTTTGCAATTACTTTCGTCCTTGCAGACAGAGAAAGACCCAGAATCAAAACCAATTCAAAGCAGGTCGGCCTCTTCATCACCTTCTCAGCTTCAAAGTTGCTGAGAAAACAAAAGGAACATGTAGGCAGGTGAGCGCATAAGGAAGACAAAGGGAAGCAGCGGGCGAGGATCCATCAGCACTGTAAGCGTCTTCGGTCTCCAGCACCAGGTAAGCAAACTTTTGCTTCTTTGTTAATTTGATTAGCATAGACTCTGTGCAAGTGAATTTTAATTCACTTGCACACTGAAGCAACACGCGTGCGTTAGCGCACGCGTGTTGCTCAGCCCAGCCTGGTCACCGGCTTGGGCCAGTGACTGGCTGGGCTGGGTCTAGCCCAGCCCATGTGGGCTGAGCTGGGCCCAGCCCAAAAAAATAAAAAAATAAAAAAACAGAAAAGTATAAAAGGTAGAAAAAAAAATAAAAAAAATGTGTATGCATGAATAAAAATAATGTAAATTTATTGGTTTATTCACTGACGCCAGAGTCAGGAAGAAAAATACCGGTTTAAATTTATATTATTTTTATTCGGTGTATTTTATTTTATTTAGCTAGAAAAATAAAAAATATGTGCATGCGTAAAAATAAATTTATTTTTATTTATTTATTCACTGGTGCTAGAGCAAGGAATACAAAATATTGATCTAATTTTATTTTCATAGCTACGAATTTTTACCAACGCCAGAGTTGGAATTATTCGAGCTCGAATATTCATTGGTGCTATAGTCAAGAATATTATAAACAAATCATCATAGCATAAGTGAATAAATGTTTAGCAATTTAAGACAAAACCAGCAATGCAGTCTGCCTCAGGCAGAACGTTTGAGGGGTGATAATATCTTTCTTTTTACGTAACCAATCCCGGGCTATAGAATCTCTGTTGACCAGTTAAGGTTCCTAGTGACCATAATACTAGGTGACGACTCCTCAAACAAGACCTTTTCCCCTAAAAAAACAAGATGCCAGAAATCTGTTCTTTTTTCATAATCAAAGATTATTTTTTAGGGCCGCCGCAATGTCGGGTGCGACACTAAGTATTGGGTTTTGCCAGCGTTACTTAATTCTTCCAAGAAGATTAATTAAACCAAATCAGAGACAGAGGCCATACATAAAATTAATCAGCAGCCCTATGTAGGCCTCCTCCATCAAGTTGCCCAATCAAATCCACTCTTAGCCCATAAATATACCCCTTAAAAGCTTGAGCCCGTATCAATATTTTGTGACATTGAAATGGTTACTAGTGGATCGCGTAGTAGCTGCAGAGGCTAAAACACTGCGCCTGACAGATTTCAAATAAGACCATGTCCTTGCCAATACTGCAGCAGGTATAGTTGAATCCACTCTCAATCTCAAAAGAACAAACGAGGACGAGGCTACCTCAATGCAAAATAAGAAAGATATTTAAGGAGTTATAATATATTTTTTTTATATAAGCAGTTTTGTATTATAAAATTTTTATTAATAATTTAGGATTCATAATAATTATAATATTAGGTGATGAATTTTTAAATTAGATTTTTCCTCGTATAATAACAAGATGATAAATATTTATTTTTTCTCTATAGAAATTTTAAAGATCACCGCGATGTTGGGTGCGACACATACCGTTAAATCCTGAAAGTTTTTCATGTATGTTTTCTAAAGAGAGATAAAAAATTATGTGTAACTCTAAGGGGTGTAGCTTAACTGGCCAGACCCTGAGTTTACTCTCCAGAGATCAGTAGTTCGAGTCCCACAAACCTCAGAGCCACTAGAGGCTTACATGGTCGTTAACTTCAGAACCTATAGAATTAGTCGAGGTACGTACAAACTAGTCCAGACAACCACATTAAAAATAAAAAAAATTATTTGTTTATCATATTTTATGAATACAAAATCAATATCATAACTATAATTTTATCGTGTCTTCCTTTTATCAGCTTTATCATTGTTTTTTAACACTTCAAAATAATCAGACCGATTTAGTGTGGATTCTATATAAATATAATAATGATGGTTGTGGAGCATGCCAATAAATATATCAATCAGACAGATCAATGTGAACATATATAGCCAATATATTTGATAGTCGCTCCTTTTTCTTTTTTTTTTTCTGGTGCATCTCCTCGACACATACGGTAAAGATTTATTTAATATACGGTAAATATTTAGATTTTACTGTACAACAAAATCTTTCATTGGTATAAGAAAAAAAAAATCACATTTTGAAAAAAGCATCCATGAAGAAAAGGTAGTAACCTGAGGTTGTCGTCTACGGTTATGATGTTCAAATTTCTCTGTTTTCCAACAGCACCCAAAATAAAAGCAACATTTTCCTCCCTCGAAACAATGCCTGAAAGAAATTAATCTTAAACCTTAAATGTTATTTTTCAAATATGAAAAAGCTGATAAAATGAATTATTCCATCTTGAATTATTCAATATTTTTTGAAACAATAATATTCTTCGAAGAACTTGTACATAATTATCCGTGGATCAGCTTGTGATAACTTCCCGATGCTCTCACATTTGTTAGTTGGAGCTCTGTCTTCTACGTGAGATGAAAAGGCATAACCATTTGCTTGTTCGGGATTTTTGTTGTTTCAATATGTTTTAAAGAGTAAACTAATCAGAATTTATCAACAATAAAAATCCTTTTAAATAAATAAATTTGTTAATTTTATTGCGGACTTGTAATTTTTTTTTGTTAAATATATAAAAAATTAAATTTATATAAATAATTGACTATAAATTAAAAGAACTATTAAAATAGATTAAATAAACTTGAACAAAATCAATATTTTTATAAATTTATTTAGTTAATGTAGTTAATTAATACATGTTGACATTGAGGAGGAAGAAATCGAAGTGCAAAGTTGGTAAAAAATTAGCCTTCTAGTTTTTCTTCTGCCATTACTGCTCTTCCCTCTCTTCCTCCGCTATGTTCTTATCCACCACAACCTCACCATGATATTTTAAAAATATTTGTGGGTCTCTTACATATTTTTTCAATAATTTTGTATAATATCGGACTGTAAACTTACACTATAGAATATGGATCCAGTATTAAAAGTACCTGATTTTCAACGAAACTTTTAAAAAATCCAAAAACTAATTAATTTCCTCCTTTTAAAACAACAAAAACATACATTTTGTTTTCTTGCATATATTCAAATTCTAAAAGTTTTTTATACATATTTTCTAAGAAAAAATAAAAAAATATTTTTTATTATATTTTAAAAATAAAAGATGAATGTCATAACTACTTTATCATGTTTTTATTTTATCAGCTTTGTCATTGTTTTTTTACACTTTAAAAAATTCAGATTAGCTCGCAGCAAAACAGGAGCAAGCTATCTAGTGCAGATTTTATATAAATATAATAATGATGGTGATGTAGCATGCCAATAAAATACCAATCAGAAGAAATACTCCATCCATTCTTGTTTTTTTTTAAAACAAAAAAAGTGGGAAAAAAAATATTGAAAAGGAAAACGAAAACGAAAGGAAAGGAGATCTTTGGGTTTGGAGATTCATTCATTCACCCCAGTTCACGCGCATAGATGCTGACGTGAGTGAGCCGTTAATTACGAACCGGTCAAATCTACGCATGAAAGCTTCGACCACTCTGGATGTCGGTCCACAACACCCCCAAATATAGTAGAATTTAAAGCTGATGCCATGCATTGAAATTCATGGCCAGTTTTATTAATGTTATAAAATAATATAAATTATATTTTAAAATTTTATTAAATAATTTAAATTATTAGTTCTACTCTAATTTTGCAAATATTTGTGGGTGTCGGAATAACTGAATAAAGCAAAAATATGAGGAAAGTAGATGTGACTGAAATGTCCGTGAATTACAAATTGTTGAGGTCCACGAGAAGGTTCAATGACACAGAATAATATTGGAAAATCTTAAAGTATATGTATGCGCTGTGAAGTGAGCATTCTCTGGCGTGATGAGCCATTTTCTCTTGTGGAGTGATTTAGATTTATTCTTCCAAATTGAATTTGTTTGGAATGGTGTTATGGGGTTCCTCAGTAGAATTATTACAAATTATTAAATTTGTATCTATTATCAATGTAATAAATCTTATTTAGAATGTGAATCTTTTCATATTTAATAGCGTAATCATAATTATAAAATAAAATAATTAATAATAAATCAATCATAAAGTAATACGGAGAAACTCACCATTTCTATGTAACAATTTGTCGTTTTTAAAACTCTACAAATCATCGTGGTGTCTCCTCCATGTTAAGGTAGCACGTGTAGAAAATATATTTTATTAAACTTAATATATTTTGGTTGATTCTAGCAACTAAAAATGTCATTTCAGGGTGTCATTAAATTCATCTTGGTGTCTCCCCCATGTTAAGGCGGCACGTGTAGAAAATAGAGCTCCGGCTTGGCTTCAACGAACATTTTTTTTCTTTTTATCCCTCTCTCCCCCTTGATTCTTGTGCCATGCCTTGCAATTTTTCAAAACAGCCCTTTAACTTCTCTTTGTTTTTTATATTGTCCCCAATCTTTTGGTTGATATTTATTTTATTTCAAATAAATTAGGAAAATCAAAATTTGCTTCAATTCCATTCTCATTTGATTTTTTTTACTTCTCTTTGTTTTTTATTAAGTCCTTGATTTTTTTAATATTTAATTTATTTGAAATAACTTATGAAAATTGAAATTTGTTTCAATTTCATCCTTATTTTATTTTTTTAAAATTTATCTTATTTAGTCCTCGTTCTTTAAATTACTATTTATGTCATCTAAGATAATTTTTATAATGTAATGTTTTTCAAGATTTCACAATTGATTATTTTTTTCCTTATCAAATTTTATCCTTATTCTTTTTATTGTTTTTTTTCTTTGCTAAATTTTTTAGTTTGGTTTTTTTTACAGTCAATTTCATCCTTCAACCTTGAATTGATTTAAATATGAGCTTTTTGGTTACTCCAGTTTAGAATTTCATATATTCCAATTTGAAAAATTAACTCAGCTTAAGATGGTTCACTAGGGGTTGCTTTTTATTTTTATCATTCTTTTAAGCTAATATTTTTTTAGATTTTATCCTTTGTTTTTTTTATTAGAGATTAAGCTCATTATTTTTTTATATGTTTTTTACATACTTTTTTTTTTAAATTTTGTTGGGTTATCTAGGGCGTTTTTATGTTCTGTTCTTTTTTAGATATATTTTCTCAAAATATTTTTTTTTAATTGCACAGGGCAATGATATGGAAAAAAAGACGAAACGTCGTCTATCAATCACTAGATTTTGGCCACTGGTGTGGTTGGAAAAACGTGGTTTGCTTTTTAATTTTAAAACCCATTTTTGACCTGAAATACCCAGGAAACGCCCTAGGAACCCTGTTAAGCAATCTATGGCCTCAAAAAACATAAAAAACAAACCTGAAACCCAAAATTAACCCGTAACAAAAAAATGTTCCATAGCTCAAGTCTTTTTATAGGTGTTTTTAAGGTAAAACAACACCTAATCTTAATTTCTTTCATCATATGGAACCATTTGAAACAAAAATTGATCATTTTGTTGGTCGAAATCTTCACCAATGACAACTTTCTCTTTCTAAGCCGAAATTCAGTGACCCTCTTTCTCTCTTCCACAAAAAAACAGACTGAAAAAAAAGAGAAATAAAGTTTGATACTAAAATACTTTTTTTTAAAAAAAAAATAGAGAGACTATTGCCTAATAACTTAAAAAGATGGACGGATTAAAATGAACTTTTCAAACAACTTACAGAAACACCATGTATTTTACTCGTATTTTTCACTTCAGTCCTCTATCTTTCAATTTAACCATTATCCTCAAAAAACGACACAATTGGGTTCTAATCTCGACTCAAAAGAGCTTAATTGTACAAATAAAAAAGTTTAAAGATCAAATTGAAATTTTTTTAAAAAAATAATTATTCCAATCCACAATGATTTGTAAGAGAGTGTATAATAAAGATGAGAAAAGTGAAAACGCTACACCTTTTAGCTTTATACTTAATATTTAACTTGTATTCTGGTGCTATGTTGTGGGGAATCAAAAAAAAAAATAAATGTAAAAAAATTGTTCAAGTCTTGCATAATTATTTTGCTTTGTTATTAAACCAAAAAACTATAATTGCTTTAATTTTTTTTATTCAAGATAATTGTTTTTATTAAAATATACAAGACTTTTAATTGGAATTATTGTTTCTATTAAAAAAACAAAAATTTTATGATCGTTGTAAAGCAATTTTTCTAAAAATATTTGGTTAAATGCTACTCTTTTATTAATTCCTTCATCAAATCAATGCATGCAAAGGGCTGTATATTATTTTGGACCAAAATAGGGTGATGCAGAACCATGACTTGCATCTGAATTAATTTCCGTGAATTACAAATTATTGAGGTCCACGAGAAGGTTCATTGACACAAGAATAATATTGAAAAACATGGCAGTATAGTAATATAATAGAATTAAGGCCCGTTTGTTTGCTGGAAAGTTGTTTCTTTTTGGAAAGTGAATTCCGGGAAAGTGAATTATTTTCTGATGTTTGGTAATGTAACGAAAAATAAATTGAAAAATATTTTTCAGTGTTTGGTTATATCATGGAAAATGAGATAGAACCAATCAGTATTGGCAAATACATGGTCTAGTTTGATTTCCCCATATAATTTTGTAGAACCAGTCAGAATCCTTCTTTTTTATTATTTGCTACGCATGCTAAGATAAATATCAGACCTTGATGCCGTTGTTGGAAAAAAGAAAGTCCATGTTATCAACTTC
>Ga0325411_1006786_pt1 | contig 12525 bp, 5 predicted proteins | sample PopdelMetagenome_13_FD_206181 | JGI IMG/M metagenome (GOLD analysis project Ga0325411, IMG submission 206181) | Populus deltoides microbial communities from Bellville, Georgia, United States - Xylem-PdIQD-R4 | ecosystem: Host-associated > Plants > Phyllosphere > Stem > Wood/Secondary xylem... | reverse complement strand
TAAGACATAGAAAATCAACTCTTAATGCCATGCAAATCATTATACCGTTCATAAAAATATAAAAGAATAAATCAACCTAGAAGCGTATGCTTTAAAAACTCATAAATATAAAGGCATTAAGTAATACTCTAAAACGAGTGGGGAAAGCATTGTAGCTTTCCTCACATGTTACTGTGGATTTTTATAGTGCTTTTCTTTTCTATTTTTTTTTCTTTTCTAGTTTTTTTTTCATAATTTTGTTTTTGCTTTTTTTTCCTATTGTTTTCACAAAATTTTTTATGTCGATTTTATTTTTTTAATATTGAGCTAGTTAAGAATTTAGTTTTGTAATTTTTTTCTTTAAAACATTGCGAACTGCTATAATGTTTTTCCATATAAGTTTTTTTGTTATGATGTTTTTCAAAATTATTTGATGATTTTATTTTTTCATTTTTTGGTTTTGTTTTTATTTTTGGTTTTTTTCCCATATTTTGTTTTCATTTTTTTTGTTTTCTTTCACAAAATTGTCTTTGTCAATTTTATTTTTTTAATATTGATCTAGTTAAGAATTTAGCTTTGTAATTTTTTTCTTTGAAACACTGTAAATTGCTACAGTATTTCCCCGTATACTTTTTTTTGTTATGATTTTTTTCAAAATTATTTGTCGATTTTATTTTTTTTAATATTGAGTTAGTTGAGAATTACAACTATGGCTTTTCTCACAAAATACTGTTGATTGCTATAGTGTTTTCCCATATGGTTTTTTTTTGTTTTTTTATTCAGTTCAAAATTTTATTTGTCAATTTTATTTTTTTAATATGGAGTTGGTTGAGAATTTAGTTTTGAATTTTTTTTCTTTAAAACATTGTGGATTACTATAGTGTTCCCCATGTGGGTTTTTTTCGTTGTTTTTGTGTGATTTTTTTCCTAAAATTATCTTTGTTGATTTTATTTTTTAATATTAAGCTGGTTGAGAATTACAATTACATTATATGGAAAAAGCAATGTAGCTTTCCTCATAAATTACCTTGGATTGCTATAGTGTTTTCCCCGCGTGTTTTTTTCTTGTTTTATTATGTTTTTTTTCTAAAATTATCTTTGTCGATTTTATTTTTTTAATATTAAGCTAGTTGAGAACTATAATTACAAGTAAGACTAAATTATGTGAGGTAAGCACTGTAGCTTTCCTCATAAAACATTGTGGATTGCTATAGTGTATCCCTACATAATTTTTTTTCACGTTTTCTTTTTTGTTATGATTTTTTTAAACTATCTCTGTTAATTTTATTTTTTTTAATATTTATTTGTAATTACAACACCATCAAGTATATTTGTTTTATAAGCTCGAGGCAGCGCGTGGGCATTCCATAGGATCTAAATATAATTGTCCCATATGAACCATTATGAAATTACTTAATCACCCTAGTAGAATAATTTATTGGTTTTTCTATAGGGGCAAAATAGGTATTCCATGCTGATATTTGAAAATATCACCCATTCCCTTAAGTTTTTCACCTTGGTACTGTCATTTAATCTCACTTCTCTCTAATAAATTAGTCTAATACTGTTCTAGAATCTGGTCCACCAAAGGCTAGACCGGGGAAAAAAGAAAAAAAGCACTATAGATAGTTGGTTCACAATACCTTGCGTTAGGATTCACAGTGCACTGTCTAATAAATTATATCATGTGAGTGGATTCAGAGTACATTGTATAAATGAATTCTCTATACATTTTACATTTACTGATAATAATCATAAACGCCGCAAGAGGACACTGCTCCTGGGAATACCTAACCTCGCAGTCTCTTATTAAAGAATTACGGTGGTTAATTGTTTTTTTATTAAAATAATATTTTTTTATTTTTGAAAATTTATTTTTGAAATTAATATATTAAAATGATCTAAAAACAAAAAAATAATTATTTAAAATAAAAAAAATATTTTTTTTAAATACTTTTAAAACACAAAAACAAATAATCACCAAACTTACTAGATGCAGCATGTATAAATCTAAATTCCAAGGACGAGTCGGCTAACCCTACAAACTGAGAGAAGATCTTTTTATACTTTTAGATGCTCAACTAAGATCCTACTTACTTGCCTTTTCCTTTTCTTTTCTAATCATCTCTAGAAAAGAGATAGCTTTCAAGGAGGCATTTATGCATGGATTAACCTCTATCAACTAGCAACTCAATTAGGCATTTATGGTGGTTGCAATTCTTTTATTTTTTTTTATAGTATTTCATGATGTGATAGAGATTATTTTTTAAATTATTTTTCACTTTAAAATATATAAAAATAATATTTTTTATATTTTAAAATTAATTTTTATATTGAAAGAAATTTTGAAACCGGCACAGTCAACAAACGGTGCCGTGCAGATTTCTCAACACAAGTTTTTCTTCTTTTTTTTTTTCGTGGCGCAGTTAAAATTTAATTCCGGGCATCGCAGTTAAAACTGCACCAATCAGTAATTTTTTTCCCGTGAAAGCAATCATTTTACAAGCGCGACACATAACTTCAAACTCATGCTGTTCATTGAAAGAGAAAAATGCTGTCGTTATCACGGAAAGGAAGGGAACAGTTCATGGTTGTGGTGGGGAAATTTCATCAGGATCACCACTCAAACATTATCCGTTGCCCGTATAATAAGTTGGAACCAAATGACGAGGAAAGAGTCAGGAATTTTGGAAGTTATGCATCCAACTCTGACTATCCATTGACTAATGAATCCAACTACCGCATCACCAGATTTATAATTTTCGGTAAAAATAAAAATAAAAAACCGAACATAAGAATTGTCAAAACCCTGTACCATTACTGCTAATTGTCGTTATCGTTATTACTAGGATATTCTCCTGTTTCACTGCGGTTTGTACTTTTGTTTTTAAATTACAAAATATTAGGAGTATGAATTTTTTTTAATAATATTATTAAATTCAATCAAGCTACTCGATTTTGAAATTTGTCAATCCAACTTTTTATATGGTTTAAGTTTTGAATTAAACCATATAAAAACTGATTCAAAATAAATTATTCAATTTAATAAGTTTAATATAACTTTAACAACCAATAAAAACATGAAAAAACTTTAAAATTATTTTTTTAAAATATTAGGATGGTGTCAGATTGAATCGAACTCTCTCACCGTCCGACATGGGTCATTAACTTCAATGAGATTAATAACTTTGTTGTTTTTATAAATTATTTTTATTTAATTTTATGATAAATTAAATGCTTTCAAAATCACGAGCCAGCATAAAAATATATATTTATTTAAGATCATGATAACCTTGTGAAAAGTTAAAAAAAAAACTATGAATTTCATTTCTCAATTAATCCAATATTAAAAAGAATTAAATAGAAAAAATAATTAGAAAAATCAAATGACCGAAAACTAAAAAAACAAACATATCAGGTTTTATGAGTAAATTCGCTAAACTTGTAAATCTGGTAACTTGAGTTAATACGTCAAATTTGCAAACCGGGTAATAGACTCCATTATGATTAATAACTTTTTTAAAAAAACTTTTTTTATAACTATATAACAACAAAAATAAATGGTTGCAATATTAAGTGTCAAACCGGCACCAAAATATTTTTTAAGGCTACAATAACCTCGTAGAAAGTAAAATGAAACAAATTATGAAACTCAATTCTCAATCAACCCAGTATCAAATGATCAAGTAAAAAAATTAAATTAAAAAAAAAAAGTTAAACTCGCTAAACTCGTCAACAGGTTATGAACTTTCTGAAATTTAATAACATATTTTTTTTAAATTGAGTTTAAATAATAAAAAGAAAAACCACCGCTAAACCTGTGAATTGGGGCAGTCAGAGTTATCCCATTAAACTCGCAAACTATGTCACGGACTCTATAAAATTTAATAGCCTGGTTTTTCAGAAATCATTTTTTATCTAACTATTTTTTTAAAAAATAAACCATACTACAATACAGATATTTTTTTATGTTGCAATAACTATATAAAAAATAAATTAAAATAAAATATCAATCCAAAAATTAAATTAAAAAAATCAATAACTAAAGGGAAAAAAAAGGGTAAAAATACAGAAAAGAAACAATAATAGTGAATTACTATTGTGATTTACAAAACTAATAGGCGCAAAGAAACAATTTTTTCACATACCTTCTAACTTTATACACTTAAAACTTAATAAAATGAAATGAAATTACAAAATTTACATTACAATTTTCACTATCGACAACCAAACAATATTGTTTCGACTGATTAATATATGCTCATTTTCATTTAAAATCTTTGAAATTTTGTTTTTGAAAGAAGAGAAAGTTACCATATTATAATGTTGTTTATCATTTTGGTCCAGCTACACTTTAAAAAACCTTAGAGTTTTTATTTTTATTTTTAAAGTATTAATTTTTATATCTTTGTATTGTTTTAATATATTGATATTATAAAAAATAAAAAATATATATTTTATATATTTTTAAATAAAAATTACATTGAAAATTACTTTTATTATAATCGTGATAAAAAAAAATATAAATCACGAAAAAAAAAAACGGAGACCGGTGGTGGGGTCACATGTCCGAATATTTGACGAGCAAAGAATTCACGCATCTGAATGTCTCTTAAAACAAAATTCCTTTCCCTCAGCCATTAAATTTCTTTTTTTTTTAAAAAAAAAAACAATATTAACAAAATTATAAATCCAATTGATTCCCACTCTTTAAAAAAAATCTATCACATTTCACAACAACAATAACAAAAAGCCCTAAAATCTCGATCAGATTGTCCGAAAACCACAGCAACAATCAAAGACCCCTAATCTTTCACACTAGCTCGACATCGAAAAACCCAGTCAAGTTATTTTTTGCTCAACAAACCCTCTTTTAACCCTCACCGTCGGTTTTTTTATCAGTGGCTTCGATCTAGCAATCAACCGATGCAAAATCGTCAACGAGGACAGCACCTCCATCCATGTACAAGATAAGGAGGTTAAAGATCGTGAAATTTGGTGGATGCTGCTCATTTTCATAAATGCATGTCGAGGGGGATCTAGGGTTTTCGAGCCTAGTGGTCCTTGTTTTCTGTGTAGTGGTTATTCCGGTGGGTTGGTTTGTAATTAGGTGTAAATGGCGGGGAGTGGTTGCGAGAAAGGAGGAGATCAAGAGGTTGATGGTTTTAGCGGCAGAGGAAGCCGCCAGGGCCGAGTTTGAGGCCACGGTTTCGTACGGCACCGTTCCGGTTTCAAAAAATAATTACCAGTGTGTTGTTTGTTTTTGCCCGAGAACGACACGGTGTGCCCGCTGTAAAGCTGTTAGATATTGGTATGTTAATTCTGCGTCAATGCTTGATTTTAATCTGGGGTTTTAGTCCTTAATGCGTTGAATTTGGGTTCGTTTCCGGTGAAATTTGATGTCTTTTGTTGCTGTTTTTTTGTGATGAAGTGAACTGGAGTTGATTGTTGATAATAATTGGGTAATGTTACGGAAGCGAAGCTGTTTTAACAGTATACTTTTAGAAGAATCTGATTCTTTGCTTCACATTGTTCCAGTTAAACAGGGAAGGGGGAAAAACTGTGGAATTAGGTGCTAATTGTTGAAGGGAATTCCGAAATAGAGGTTTAATCTGTGTGGAGGGATTTCTGACTCACTAAACTAAATCATAGATCTTCTTCGTTCGTTAGATGCTAGATGTGAGCTAGCTAGTTTCTTGTTTTGCGTGGGTTATATGAACCATTCATTCATATGATAGCGTTGTTAAGTGCATATGAAACTAAGGAGAAAACTTGTATTACTAACTGAAAACATTTTAGCTTGTTAAGAAGACAGTGTGGTGCGTGTCAATCCTTGAATGAATTTTTAGAGATCTGTATCTTATAGATCAGGATCTGTACAACTGGTTTTATACATATATAAGTCACTACTGGAAAACTGCAATCTAATGTTTATCATCATATGAAATTAAATTCAATATATAACTTTTGATTTTTAAATTGAATGTCAGCAGTTCGCGACATCCATGTGCTCTCAATTGTGTGACATCCATGTGCTCTCAATTGTGTGAAGGCATTAGTGGGAAATGTTAATGTAAATTACATTTACAATCTTCAAATATTGCAAATTGGTAGTATACATGGATTAGGATGAAATACTTGTTTGAAGTATATAGTGTTTAGTTCTGCTATTATTCTGTTATGTAATTTTACAAAGATTGTTTTACATAATCAGGAGTGTCATAAATCCACTATTATTCTGTTATGTAGTTGTAAAAAAGTTGCTCTGCATAATCGGGAGTATCCTGCAATTTAGTATGATTTAGTTTGCTAACTTTTGTCGAAACATGTTTTATGAGGACCTAACAAGGTTTAGCCAACTGGTGATGTGTTCTTCTCTACAATCTATAAGATTGCCTTTTTAATTGGTGATAACAGTTTTTGTTGTTTTCCTTTGACACCTTCCTTAAGTACGCTTCGGATCTTTCTAATTGTATATTTATGTCGCAAATTGGTTTGTTTCAGTTCTGGTAAGTGTCAAATTATCCACTGGCGACAAGGTCACAAGGAAGTATGTCGTCCTCCTCCCACCACATACCACATTAATGATGATGGAGGCAATCCTGGCCAGAGGGCGGCAAAGCAAGACCAACATGATATTTATGATGGCAGATATGAGAAAAGACCAATTGAAACATTCTCCGTGGAACCTGTGGTGTCTGATTCCAGTTACTCTCCTGGAGTTTCACTCTTAAAGGATGATGATATTATAGTTGATTCTGTTTTAGACACAGAGGGAGCAGATTCTATTTCTGAATCACCAGGCACCTCATTTTCTGGATTTTCCACTCCTACGGGCTCTTCATTTTCTGGATTCTCTGCTCATTCAAATGGGGAATCATCTGACAGTGTTTCTGTAAGTGAGAGCATTAGTTCAAATGAAACAGAGGGATCGGACAGGCAAACACCGGCTGATATTGCCCCTGATACGCTGGAGTCCAGTGTGAACGAGGTGGCTACGACCAAACCATCATCTCCAAAGTTTGCTTCTTTGGTTGATTCTATAGATAGTTTTAATAAATTGAGTAAATCAAATCAGAGTAAACCTCATGGCAATGACAGGGAGAGTCAATGCTCATCTAGTTCTTCAAGCCATAGCATCAGTGCCGGGAATGATGAAACAATCACAAAACCAGCAAAAGTTTCTTCTGGTTTCTGGTGGAGAACTCTGGATTCTGTTGGGCCCAGCAGTGATGCTGGGGATGGATCTGCTCTGTCAAATTTCAATGGCCCTGGTAACAGCAAGTCATCTAATGACAAACCATCCCTACTTTTCAAGTCCAGTCTATCTGGAAGTGATGCTCTCATCTCGCATGCAAAAAGCTCAAAGGTGAACATCATATCGGATGATGCACCCCCTTCTGTTCCTGGAGTCAGTAGGCCTGCTGATGGAGCAGTTTCACCAGAAAAGAATGGCTTTGATGCTCTAAAAGTCAAGAGATCCCCAACCATAAGTTTTGAAAGGTCCAATCTTGTTGATAATAACTCTGGTGGAGGTTCAAATGTTTCCATTGAGAGTAAATCTGTATCATCGTCCTCTCCTTATGCACATGGTTCTTTCAGTTCCGGAGGAGTTAAATTAGATCTAAGTGCTTCAAAAGCATGCAGATCTCAAGCTTTGAGATCTGAAAGGTCAAATGTTGTTGTTGATGACATTGTTGATACTTCACATCTATCTAAGTACAGATTATCATCTAGTGCTTCTCAAACCCATTTGAATTCTAGTGTCGGTGGGCATTCAGTTTCAAGTGTGAAACTTGGAGGAAAAGTTGAAAATGTTGAACCAGGTGCTGCTGCTACCTCTCAAATTTCTAGCTATTCTCCAAGTTCTATTAATGGATTGAAGTCATCAGTGTGGAAAGTTGTTGACCAATTCAGAGGACCTAAATGTGGGAGATATATTAATAAGGTTCGGGTTATAAATTGATTTTGTTTACATCTCTAACAATTTTTTTTTTCTCAAGATGCAATAAATTTCCATGAGTTCGTTTTTGGCTTTTCAGGGCCTTTTCCCATATGATTTATTTGTGAAGTTATACACTTCGAATAAGGTGGAAATGCGACCATGTGGCCTTATCAATTGTGGAAACAGGTACATGACATGTTTCTTTTGTAGGGAAAGCAGATTGAAGTAACAAAATGGTGTATTTTCACAATCACTTGTAATTAAAATGGCTTCTTTATCCTTTATTTTGCAATATTAATACCACATGCAGTTGTCTTAATGTTAATTATGCTAGTGACTATCTGGTTGCATCTTCTCTACTTTTTATGTCAGCATTACATAAACTACCCCAAGTTGTTGATAACATATCCCGTGTTCCATTTCTGCAGCTGCTATGCTAATGCTGTTCTACAATGCTTGGCATTTACTCCTCCTTTGACTTCTTATTTTGTGCAAGGGCTCCACTCTAAAGCCTGTATATTTCTCATCACGGTCAACTTATTAGATTCAGCATTCATTTTTGAATAACATGATTTGCAACTTTTTCAATATTAGCTAAGGCCATTCTTTTCCATATCAGGTGTAAATAAAGAACGGTGCTTCTCTTGTGAGTTTGAAAAAGTAATTTTAAAGGCAAAGGAAGGGAAATCTCCGCTTTCTCCCATTGGCATACTATCCCAATTACAAAATATTGGGAGTCAGCTTGGTAATGGAAGAGAAGAAGATGCACATGAATTCCTGAGGTGAGCTGGTTTCTTTGCTCTGTGACCAATGAAATAGCAACTTGCATGTTTTTATGATTTCAGCTTTTGGAGAATTTCTTGATAGAGAATACATGAACAACAAACAGGTATGCAATTGATGCAATGCAATCTGTTTGCCTTAAGGAAGCTGGGGTGAATGCAGTAGACTCCATTGAAGAAGAAGCCACTCTCATAGGCCTTACATTTGGAGGCTACCTTCGCTCAAAGGTAATATCTTTTGGAGTTAAATGACACTCAAAAGATTTAATGCAAATCGTTTCTTTTTTTTATTTCCTTTTCTTTTCCCCTAACTCTCATTAGCATCTAGGTGCTGTTTTGAGAAAGGTTCAATAATTTAGATTATGCATACAAATTTGCTACTGTTTGCAGATTAAATGCATGAAGTGCCATTACAAGTCAGAGTGGCAGGAAAGAATGATGGATCTTACTGTTGAAATAGAGGGGGATATAGGGAAGCTTGAAGATGCACTTAGACGATTCACGGGTACCGAGAATCTGGATGGGGACAACAAGTACCATTGTGGCAGGTTCGTCAATTTCCTTTTCTGATAAAGCTCTTGAGAGTATTGTTTCAAATGTGTTTATTCTTTTGGTGATTTATTTTTACCAATTTCTATACTGCAGTGAGACATTGCAAACTGATTTAAACCTTAAATAGTTTAATATTGATTTTATATTTGAGTTGTTTGACATTTGGACCAAACAGTTTGTAACTGAAAACATACTGCAGTTGTGTTGCTTTGTGTTATGCTGCCTGTACAGCATTTTGATGATTGCTCTGCCAGTTTTTACTTCCAAGGACATATCAAGATCTGACTTTTCTATTAATTCTAGTTTATATCAAATCTTCTCTTTTGTTGGAGTTGTTGGCTTTGAGCATTCAGAGTTTGTTTACCACCATCATTCTGTTCAGATGCAGATCTTATGAGAAGGCAAAGAAAAAGTTGACAATATTGGAGGCTCCTAATGTCCTTACAATTGCATTGAAGCGCTTTCAGGTAGATCTGGAGATCAAAGATGGTATTTTTTTATCCAGTGTTATAGGCAAATTCTTATTTCTTTTCTTAATGTGCTTGATTTTACAGTCAGGTAAATTTGGAAAGCTCAATAAATCTATTCGGTTCCCAGAGATCCTGGACTTAGCACCGTATATGAGTGGAGCTAGTGATAAATCACCCATATATAGGCTTTATGGAGTGATTGTTCACTTGGATGTTATGAATGCTGCATTTTCTGGTCACTACGTCTGCTATGTCAAAAACATCCAGAACAAGTGGTTCAAAATTGATGACAGCACAGTATGTTCTCTATCTTAATTTGCGAAGCAAGTTTATTTGGTCATTTGATGTGTTTTTCTCCTACTAGTTGTACTTGATTAACTTCTAGTTGTGGCAATCTCTTCACTTTGGTCCTGGGTATATTGACATCGCCCTGACATCTCCATCTCTTATATAAACTAAAAGAATTTATTTTTAATTATCAGCCATTGGTTACAAGAAAAGTTTGGGTTCTGTTGCTTTGTGCTTTAGTCAAGGAACCTTTGACATTTTCTGTTGCATTTGGGATTATCATCTGATTAAGTCTTTTATTTAGATGGCCAAGCCTGTGTGTTGTTTATATTGTTTATCTCTATGAAGAAGTCAAACCTTGATTATTGGAGACAAACCTATGTTTAGCCTATGTCTGTGAGGTAGCAAACTATAAAGAATCAAAATTTGTTTTCATTATAGCAGTATCTTTGAAGGCTATGGTTTGTTTTGGGTCTGAAAGTCTTTTCATTGTTAGACCTATTGGTATCTGTGTCCCAATTTCTTCTTAGGGTCTCCCGGTGCACTGTTTCAGTGTCAACGCCTTTCTGCAATACATCAATATTTTTTTTAATGGATAGAACATATGCTTGTGTGTTTGTGCACGAGCTGTGAGTTTTTGATCATGGTATTGACAATTATTGGCTAGGTTACAGCTGTGGAACTTGAAAGGGTTTTATCAAAAGGCGCTTACATGCTTCTTTATGCAAGGTGATGGATCTCTGGAGATTAGTTCTATGAAGGTTGAAATTTCTTCATGTTCTTTGTTGTAGTGTTTGACTCAATTAAATTTTTGCAGGTGCTCACCGAGGGCCCCAAGACTGATAAGGAGCAGAATAATATCTTCTGATCCAAAAAATAAATGCAGTCCCTCCAAAATCAAGGCAACAAACACTGCATTGAATTCAAGATCCATGTCTATGCAATCCAGTGTTGTCCAATCGCATCCGGATTCAATTCCTTCGGACAATTTGGCCAATGTTGAATCTTTCTATTTGAAGCTCCACCGGCTTCTGAGGATTTCAGAAGAGGACTCATCAAGTGACAATTTCTCTTTTACCAGTGGCAATTCTGATGAAGCTTCCTGCAGTACTGACAGCACCCATGATTCTACAAGTACTGATGACCTTTCTGATTACATTTTTGGAAGTTGGAACTCTTGGAGGAACACATCTGATTCAGACACTTCTTCATCTTCCTCCCCTTTGTACTCAAGGTATTCACCCCATGTTGATAAGAACCAGAATGATTCGCATGCATATTCAAGGATTGGGGGTCCTGATCTTTCGGACAGGATACCAAGCGGGGGGAGGAAGCTGGTGGATCTGGAAGGTAAGATGCATCCTGACACGACTAAACAATGTAGAAAGTTAGCAAGTAGTAATAGTTGTAGGTATAAGGTGTCGACAAAATTAGGATCACTTAACCCTTTAAATGATGTAAAATCCGGGGTATCCTTTAGAAGATCAGTAAGCGAAAGAACAGACTAAGCATTTCATGACGAGGTATGAAGTTAAAAGGGGTAAATAAGAGTTGGGAAGGAGGGGGGCTGTATGTAATCTTGTACTCTTGTAGTTGGCTTTGTTTTAAAATAGATCGGCCGTCACCATTTTTTCAAATTCCTTTCCGGGAAGTCCTCAAAGTGTATAGTGCAGAGGGGGTCTTTTCCAAACCTTGTCCCAAAAGGGTTTTTGAACCCCATACAGTTGTTTACTTGAGAACAAATATAAAAATGATCTGGTAGATATCGCATTATAAATGCTTCTTTGTCAATATCATCCTGTTTCCCACTATCAAGTTTCTCTCAGAATGTTTTTCACAAGCCAGCTGATGAAAAAGCAGTCTGGGCTTGAGTCCTCTCTAGCATGGAACTACAGGATTGTTTGTGAGCCCACTCCTCATGCTATGGTAATCTATCAAGATCTGCTTTTACCGCAGCCCTGCCATCTGAAAATCCGCAAGTCCAAAAAGAAATTTGTATAAATTTGTAAATGGACAGGTCTTGTGATAAATAGGATAGACATGTAAACGAATGTATGATAAATTTGTATACCCGCTGCATCTCATTTTTACACGTCTCGTTGTCTTTCTGCATTTCATTTTTACACATCTCCCCTTTCTTCTCGAATGATCTTGCTTACTATATTTGCAACTGTAGCATTATAATTTGTATGGTTACTCTTGCTCCTATCAGGATAAATTTGACCCTCTTTCTCATTCTCATCTATGTATATGGGATATTTTAGAAAGTAAATATCCTTCTTAGTAGGGGGGGTCAAGAGAGAGAATCGAATTTACTATATATTTTTCTAGCCTTGTCTTAAGTGGTATTTTAGTGATGGCTTCTATAGAAACTAGACAGTCCATTGCATATAATTGCATTTTATTGTCGTTTCACACCCTAAATATTTTTTTTCGATTTAATCAATCCTTGTTTGACGAAAAAGAGGATATCTTGATGGGGGTAAAGAATGGGGAAAATCCCCCACCC
>Ga0325411_1006780_pt1 | contig 12530 bp, 8 predicted proteins | sample PopdelMetagenome_13_FD_206181 | JGI IMG/M metagenome (GOLD analysis project Ga0325411, IMG submission 206181) | Populus deltoides microbial communities from Bellville, Georgia, United States - Xylem-PdIQD-R4 | ecosystem: Host-associated > Plants > Phyllosphere > Stem > Wood/Secondary xylem... | reverse complement strand
ACCTTAAGCTCAAGTATTTAGGATTAAAAGTTAAAAAGGTGCTAATTGCCTTATGCCACACCACTAAAGGAAAGTGAATGGTGGCACCATCCCATCATAATCCTCGGGGGATACTCTTGAGGTGACTTCAAGGGTACATGTTGTGTGATTCCTACCTGACAGAGTCACATGGTTTCTTGAGTGATTGGATTGTGGAAAGGGCATGGAATAATATTTTGTGCTGAAACAGCCAACCTAGGAAATTATGATTTCAACTTGGACGCTATATGCCAAGAGAGCCCCATAGAGTCAGGACAGGACAGTAACAACAGTTCAAGGCCATTCATCCTCTTTCTTTTATACATTCTTGCAAGAAACTCCATCATTGCTCTTTATCTACCGAATGACTGTTACCTTGAGGAAAATGAGTCCTGTTTGTGATATTTTTTCACCTGTTATGTTTCTCAAACGTAACATCTTCTCTCCTTGTTGGCAGGTCATGGGAGCTGTATATTTCCTGGAAGGTAAGAAACTCTTCTTTTCTACTTGGTGGCCTAATTTATTCGAAAGGACATCACACTTTGGTTCCTTTTCTGCTTCTTTGCATTCCCTTTCCTGGTAGTCAAAGAGATGGAAAGTGCAAAAAGCAAAATCATTACTTAATGAAAACACCTTGCAACAATTTCTCACCAATTTTCCAACTTCGGATGCAGCAAAAAAATAACGAATAAGGCGAGGACTGTGGTGAACACAACCAATCCAAGTAACGCAGCGGGTGGTTCAAGATTAATCAGCTTCAAAAGCAGTAGAATGAGTGCAGTAGACAAGGCATTACAAACTCTCTTGACTGTTATCTTCTCTATTTTGTTATACATTCCCTTTATGATGTCTTGAGGTGTAAAATAAACAATTTTTTTGTAATGTAATAGTGTTTAATTCCTTCATGATGATTGGCTATTGCTGTGCTAGGCTGTTTTTAGTCCACAAATTCTTCATTGTAGAAGCAAATTCTCACTTGAGAGATGTTTTTGGTAGGGTCTTCTCTGTGAAAGGAGTGATGACAATTTTTTTGTGGGCTCTTCTGTGGAATCAAAAGTGTTCAAAAAAGTAGGTTAGCACTATATACTTTCTTGTAAGCAAGAGCATACCGCAACAAACATGGAGGCCTAGAGAGGAGGATTTTTCGGGGCCATGATTATGAGCAAGATAATGGGAGTATCTTCAAGATTTTTCCTTCCTCTAAACAAGCCAAAAGGAATGATGTAGTTTGTGGAAAGGCTAGCCTTTAAGACCCAGGTTCTTCTTTTTAATTTTTTATCTTTTTTATTCACTAGTTTTTTAGGCTAATCTTCTCGTAATGATCATGACAAACAGTCTAAACTAAGGTTTGACCTGTGATTAAGGTGAGCTTCTTTCTTAATCATTCAAACTTCAAGCTTAGACTGTGAGATATAAAATTGGTTTCGAATGAACTTTAATGGTGAACTTTGTGTCCGAGTTACGAAGTTAACCTAAGATACCCTTATTGTAAAACCAACAAATAAAAAAACAAATTATTAATTATTAAATTTGATTTTACTGTGAAAATAAAAATAATTTATCAACTCAAAATTAAATAAGATGTTTCAAGTTTTAAACTAGAGTTAAACTAATCAAAATTGAATTTGATTTTTTTTAATTATTTTTCTTTAAATTTATTAAAAATCTTGAAATTTCTTTGTTTTCAACTTTTTTTTCTTTTTAAATTTTTTTTCTTTAAAATTCTTTCAAAAAACAATCTTGAAATTTCTTTGTTTTGGGTGTGTTTGAGAGTAAGAGTGTATCATTATTGTGATGTAAGATATTTTAAAAAATATTTTTTATTTAAAAATATATTAAGATATTTTTTTAATTTTAATTTTTTTTCAAATTAAACGCAATTTTAAAATATGCAGCTTTAAACTTGAAAAAAAAAAACTTTCTTTTAAAATAATTAGCCCATTATGTGGGTCCCTCAAATTCCTTCCGCTTACCATAGGTCCCATTTAAGCACCTACACGTTTGATTCTTCAGTGGGCCATACTTGAAGCACTTTGTCTCCAAAGCTGGATTTTAATGTTTCAAATTAGTTTGAACTTTCCAAACCTATAAAAATGCAATCTTTGTTGCAAAAAATAACCTTCGTGCCCGTCGTCATCATCTCTTCCCTTTCTAAACCTAGTAAAAGCTGCAATCTTTCTGTTCATCTCTCAAACCTCATGTCTTGGTCTTGCAAGAAGTGTACTTTCATTAACTCTCCATCACCAAAACCCACTTGCCAAATCTGTCTCTCACCTCCTTCACCCCCTCCACTACCTTCCTCTTCTTCAAATCAAGAAACCCCAAAATGGTCTTGCAAGGCTTGCACTTTCTTGAACCCGTATAAGAACAGTAGCTGTGAAGTATGTGGCACTAGAGGTTCTGTTTTTTCTCTTTCTAGTTTAGAGGATTTGACCGATACTAGTGGTCTTGATGGTGATGTGGATTCTTCTGTTGGGTCTGTTTTCATGCCCTTAAGGCATTGTAAGAGGAAGGTTAGAGACTCAGTTGACGATCATCAAGAGGGTGGGTTTCGTGGGGTTAAGTCTTTGAACAATGTCGAAGGTTGGTTATTTTTTGTGTGTTTGTTGTTTGCTTTATGGATTTTGTTGGGTTTTTTGTCTGCTTAATGGATGAATGTTGCTTGTGTATGCAGTTGGAGGTGATGGGGATTCTGCGAAATTGGGTGCATTCCAAGGTGTTAAAGCATCAAACAAGGGAGTGACTGTTTTAAAGGGTAAGTCAAATGTTTGTGGCTCAAGTTCTTCTTTTTTTGTCGTTTTAAAGGTTTATGCACTGTAAGTTTATTTCCACTCTGTGCAACTCAAAATGGAAATTTCCGAGGTTGTAGTTTTGTTGCTATTTTCATTTTAACAATGTGAGTTTGATTGCATTATTGTGTGTATGTGAGTTACTTGTAATGTTCTTTGTCCTTTGGGTTTTGTTGCTGATCTATGCAGATGGAGGTCATGGCCATAGTGTGAAATTGGGTGGGTTTGAAGGGGTTAAATCATCAAACAAGGGAGTCACAGTTCTAAAGGGTGAGTCGTAAGTAAGTTTTTTTTTGGTTCTAGTTAGTCTTATTTAAAGGTTTTTGTTGTCGTTTATTTATGTTGTCTTCATTGATAGTGGTGGATTAGAGAGGTTATGTTAAGTAATAAAGTGTGTGTGTGTGAAAAATGTGAACATTAATGCCATTGCTTGTTGTCAGTCACATGTTAAGCTTGTTGTCTTGTCCTGAATAATCATCTAGCCAGCTTTTCTTTATATATATATTTTTTTTAATTAAAGTTTAGTTCTTTTTTGTGCTTCTTGTTAGGCTTCTAGATTTTGTTGTTGAATGTTCTAGTATATGCAGATGAAAGTGATGGGGCTAGTGTGAAATTGGGTGTGTTTCAACGTGCTAGTGCATCAAACAAGGGAGTGGCTGTTTTGACAGGTAACGAAGATTTTTATAGTCCAGGCTGTTTTCATTTTATTTATTTATTTACATATTTCAGTTTAATGGTTCTTTGCTTTGTTAATTTATTTATGCTGTCTGAAACCACAATGATGGATTGATGAGGATATGCGTAAGCATTGGTTTTGTTGAGTTGCTTCTTTCATTTTTGCTTTTTAGCACCTGTTTTACCATCATAAAATTTGACTGCTTGCTAGGGAGATGGGAATTTATAGTACTAGGGAGATGGGAATTTATTAAAAGGTTCCAGTTATATATGTTCATTTCACGATTCAAAGCATCTTAAATTTGTGGCAGAGGATACAAATTCAGCAGCAGTGCTTGGTTCCTTCAAGATTTTGAGCTATAATGTTTGGTTCCGAGAAGACCTGGAGATGCATAGGAGGATGAAAGCACTTGGGGAACTTATTCAACTACATTCACCAGATGTCATTTGTTTACAAGTTTTTCTTGTTCCCTACCTCATGAAATTGGATCTTCCTGTGTTGACTTTCATCTTAACTATTTCCATTTTTCCTTGCAGGAGGTTATTCCAGATATATATGACATATTTCAGCGATCCAGCTGGTGGAAAGCTTATCAATGCTCTGTTTCTTCTGAAATAGCAAGTTCAAGAGGATACTTTTGCATGCAGGTATGGTTTTGATATGTGCTGGATGGTGATTCTGCTTGTTAGTATGCTTCTGGCTTACTTTACTTACTGACAAAGTATGGATCCTGAGAATTCTCTTTGTTGTACACTCTCTCCCCCGAACTGGAGAATCATGGAAACATGGTTTTATGTTGGCTGTTAAATGAACTTCTGCAGGTTTTCCTTCTTTTGGTTGAGTGATAGTGTTTAATTTACCGGACCGGCCCTTGATTATCTGACTGATCACCAAATATGTTTGACCTTTAACTAAATTTTAGCAGTTCATTAAATTTCATTATTTTTTTGTAAAACGTGGGAAAAAAATTAATATCTTAAAGAATTAATGTTGGCGTTGGTTTTTTGTAAATGTCATTAACAGTTCATTTAATGTTGGCATTCATTTTTTTTAGTATTATTAATATTGCCCCCTTGCTTGCAGTTAAGCAAACTGCCAGTAAAATCCTTCAGCACTAAACCCTTTATGAATTCAATAATGGGGAGAGAACTTTGCATTGCTGAGCTTGAAGTTCCAGGAAAAAAGTCGTTAGTTGTTGCCACTAGCCATCTAGAGAGTCCATGTCCAGCACCTCCAAAATGGGATCAGATGTTCAGCAAGGAACGTGTGGATCAGGCAAAGGAGGCCATCAACCTTCTCAAGAAGAACTCAAATGTGATTTTTTGTGGTGACATGAATTGGGATGATAAGTTGGATGGTCAGTTTCCTTTCCCTGATGGATGGGTTGATGCCTGGGTAGAGTTGAAGCCAGGGGACAATGGATGGACATATGATACCAAATCCAACCAAATGTTGTCTGGTAATCGTGCATTGCAAAAGAGACTGGATCGATTCATATGCAGTCTGTGTGATTTCAAGATCAGTAAAATTGACATGATTGGTAAGGATGCAATACCTGGCTTATCATATATGAAGGAGAAGAAAGTGAGAAAAGAGGTAAAGATGTTGGAGTTACCTGTCTTGCCTAGTGATCATTATGGTTTGCTTTTAACAATATCCGGTCTGTAAAGTTAGTAACGATTTTATCTAGCTGGACGATCACGATACAGTCAGGGAACAAAAAATCCTTTGAGCATACTTTGCATGCAATTTTGTACAAAATAAACTCAAAGATGCAAAGGCCTGGAGCAGCTTGCAGAGCATGCTGTTACAGATTTTGTATAAAACTCTTTGGATCGAAATGATATGAACTGTTTCTTGTAACTGAAGCGTTAATTAAATGTTCTACATTATCATCACTAGTATCAATCAACGGATTGCCCAGAATTTTATCAGTGAGCATTGAAAGTTGGCTAAGCTGCTTGTGCTTGAGAATTGCTGTCATAATATTTTGATTTGTGATGTAACTAGGTATGAATTATAGCAATAGATCATCGCCATTAGACAACGTTATTTTAATTTGTATCTTAAGTTTCTAGCTCACCTGTATGACGAAGTGGTTCAACTGTTTTCGTCTAAAGCTAGTGATCAACAAGAACCTGAAATGTTAAAACCATAATTGAATATTTTTTTAATGTTTTGGGATGCATTAGATCGACACAAGAAATTAAGCACCGCGTGGATGATCAACCACTGTTCCGCGTTTGGCAGATTTCATTCAGTTTCTGTTGCACATTTTGCGTTCAATGATGGAAATTATTGATCACTTGGAGTTACACTTAACATTCGTAATATCGTATCATTTAAGAATACTGCATGGTTATGGAAATATGAGAAGTGTTTAGTTGTGAGGACAGAAGAACATACATCTAGGCAAGGTGGACAAGTATGCACTGTTAGGTTTTGCTTTGTAGGACCACCATTTCGAAATTCATGACTAGGAAAGATGACCCAGAATCCAATAACGGGGCCAGAACTTATCCATCCATGGACTCCACCATCTTTATTGTCCATTGAATATTGGTACATTCAATCACTCACAGCATTTTGCCAGCATGAAATCAACATTATATCTTGCAGTTGAAGGAACAAACAGTCATCGGTACCGTATCCTACTTACCTCTCCTTTGAGATCAGGATTAATTGGATTTACCAAAAGAACTGACTCAGGCACAATTAGCTGTTTGCCTCTGTCTGGAAGTAGATCTTCAGGCATTAGCATTATCCCTTGCTTCTCATCAGTGATTGCCATGTAATGAAACCAAAAACAAGCATTTTCGCTTAAAGCCAACAAACATGTACAGAAAGAGGCATTAATTAGCGAATAGCGTAGAGAGCATATTTTACTTGTCGCGTCCAAACTTGAAGACCATCCTTGTCTGAGCAAGATCAAAAGTTGGAGATCCTGCCAGAAGCTCGTAGATGGCATAGCAGAGGAATCCTGAAACACCACTATTCAATATGTACCTAAGAACAGAAAGAAGATTATATTAAAACTCAATATAAGTTTAGGAAAATTAATTTTGAAAGAGGAACAAGAAGGCTCAGATGGATCAAAGACCTTATGTCAATACCGAGAGGCAGTTTGGTGCTCATAAATGAAATCTCTAACTTGTCATTACTATTATAAATGACACTATACTCAGCTCCATGCAATCTGCAACATAAAGTAACAAATATTTTGAATCATTTAAGAGAAACTAAGTATGACAAGAAAGTATCATAGCTATTTTGTTCAAGTGATGGTCATAACAAATATTTTGAATCATTTAAGAGAAACTAAGTATGACAAGAAAGTATCATAGCTATTTTGTTCAAGTGATGGTCATACAATTGATATCTGTCCTGCCCTCCCGGCAAGTTGCAATTGATGTCCCAATATTTGCAAATTATACGTAGACAATGTTATATAGTTGACTTGTCAAGTTATGATCAAGATTATAAGAACATGGACTAGTGGATCATCTTACAATTGCAGCAGCAGCAGCAGCATTAGAACATGTTCTTTGCTTATCCAAGACCACTGAAAAAAAGAATTGAAGTATGAATAATTGTGGGGCTTTTTTTTTTTTTTTGAAGGTTATCCTCTACTAGATTCATTTGATTTTAGGTCAAGAATGTTGTCTATTCCTCCATATTGAAGGCCTGTTAAGTACCCTTGAAGTTTCAATATTGTGACTTGTGAGCCTCGCCAAACCCTTGTCCTGTATGACCTGCACCAAATTAAACACCAGCATGTAGTGTGAAAGAGAGGTAGAGGTGAGAGTTAAGACTTGTGGGGCAGTAGAGTTACATATGGACCTTGGTTGACCAACCTCACTTTCCCCTTTCCCATTAGAGATTTTGTACCTCTTACCCTTTTCCTCTCAATTACTTGTGATGATTATATATCATTTTCAAGTATTAGATGACTAAAGAGTGATAAGGTAGTTGGTTACTAAGAAAATACAATAACATCAAAGTTTATAATCTTTCATGTCTCGTTAAATTGTCTATGCTTTGACAATACAAGCTAAGACTGCCCTAGTTAATATTAACAAGTTGATGGCTCTTTGTTGAACCTACATATGGAATTATCTTGAACGGCATTAATTAGCTGCTTTACTTCAAGGTGTCTTCTCTACGCTTCAAGAGACAGTGTATTATTAAAAAGGAAAGTAGAGAAGGATCAGGATATTGGGCTTTCCATTACTGATTTTGGACGTAATGTTTGGGCCTGAATGTTATGATTTGGATTAAGTCAGTGAAGTTAGAGAAAATAAAGAGAGATGAACGAGGGGGAGAAAGTTCAATGTAATGGTAAAGAACAGTATTTTTTAAAAATTGTATGTTGTGAGGATGGTTTAGAGTATTTATACACCTGGCCACCTAGGATTACATGACTCACCGACGAAGATAATAGGAGCAGTACGTGGTAGCTCATATGATAAAGAGGGGATAATGAGTAGTGATTCTTCTTCCTGACGATAAGTGGGTGTGGTGATTATTCACCTATTATTTCACCAAAATGTGAACCAAGCAGCAGACGTGCATGTACGTAATAAAGTGGCGCCATACTATCTCTTTGAAATGTGTAGCACAACCCTGTGATCTGGTCAGTTTCAGGTCGAAATGGTTAAGGAGGACTGGTTTGAGCCTGGCCTGATTTCAGTCTGTTTGGGACTCGTTTTCCTTCATTTCTTTTTTCCTGTCAGAAAGTCATGCACTAGTTTTTGTTTGCTATCGGAAATAATAGAAGAGGAGAGGCTGCAGCCTGTTGGCTGCTGCCACACATTTGGCTACATCTAAAGACATGCCAGGCTAGCCGGCATTGTCAAAGAATCGAGGTATTGCATATGATTCCAACCTCATTGCTGTCAAATTGCTACCTGTTTTTTATTGTTTTTTTTTTTTCCAGTTATAAATGAGAGTTTCCAACTTGATGCTTTAACACATTAAATTATATGTGCATGTTGTATCTTTACATATCCGATGCCAACTTCAACACCTCTCTTACTTTCGTTATTAACACATAATTTGCATCAATCTTCAGCATATCACGTGATAATAATTAACCACAAGTTCTGAATCTGACTCTAGAATCAGTTTTTTATTCCCAGCGACCATGCCAGCTCTATAGAGGAGTCTTAAATATCATCAGTTGAACACCAGTATTCTTCGTTAGCCGACAGTGAAGCCCAACCATGCCACTCCGCCTAAGAACCAAATCATTGGACTATGTAGGCATGAAGTACGTACTTTTCTAGACCACATTAATATAGTCAAATTAGGGATCCACGTAGTTGATAAAACTTCTCCTTCAATTTATTCAACATTGAAGGATTACAATCAACGCACTCACTTTCTACTCGATATCCATGATCCATGCATTCGATCAAGCTTACAAGAAATATATGTCAAAAGGCCAAAGCTTGTATGTACAGTCCAAGAAATTAAAAAAAAAAAAAAATGGGGCCAAGAAAGGATCCATGGAAATTAAAAAATAAAGACACCCCACATGCATGCAAATGGTGATTTTGCTTCAATGTTGGATGCATCATCTAACATTAATTAGCACCGCCTTAATAAGAAAAATACTCTTAATTTGGAAATCCAAAAGTCCAAAAAGGAAAGTACCCAAAAATTCTTTCTTGCTTTATTGTTTCTCAGACACAAAAATTACATACCAACTGACCGGAATTTCTCTCTTTCTTTGTGTCTTTTCTTGGCCCTTTTTCTTTGACACCATCATCCAAGAGACGGAAGTAAACACTACAAGGAGATGGGGCACGGGCCGGAAGAAGGTGGAGATGAAGAAAATAGAGAGCAAAAGCAGCCTAATAGTGACTTTTTGCCAGAGACGCAATGGTCTTTTCAAGAAAGCTAGTGAATTTTGCAATTTATATATGATGATGCCAATCTTGCTATAATCGTTTTGTCCCCTAACCAAAGACCATACTCTTTTGGTCATCCTGATGTGAATACCGTCGTTGATCAATACCTTGGTGATCAAGAAAGCAGTGAAAGAAACATTATTTCTTGTTCAGAGGACACACATGGCAAAAACAACATGGATTGTGACAACATTAATGAAGAAGGAGAAGGGTGTTGGTGGGAGAGGTCGGTTGAAGATTTGGATTTCGAGGACCTTGAAAAGTTTAAGGCATCTTTGGAAACATTGAAGAATAATGTGGCAATGAGAGTCCAAGAGGAGAGGAGAACAAGAGTTAGTATCAGGGATTTCTTTAATAAGAGAAATCAAATATTTGTTCGTGTTTACTAAATTTGTTTATTAAAATTAATAAAAGATAATAAAACTAGAAATACATATGAAGCTGATTTAATAAGAGAAAAGAAAATTAATATTATGTAAGGCCAAACATATTAATTAGAAATATTATTACAAAATATATATTTTTAAAAACTAAAGCTCATATGTATAAAATAAAAAAATAATCTTAAAAAATCAAATACAAACAAATTTTTTTTTAAAAAAAACTCAATTCAAAAAAGACCTGCAAAGCTCATAGCCTGGGTCATGAAACCAAAATAAACCGATAAAAAACAAAATTTGATAATAATCACAAAATCAATCTTTAAAAAAAAAATAACTTAAAATGATAAAATCTTAAGAAAAAAAGGATGTTAAATTACATTAACTTTCTAAACTTGTTACCCGTGTCATTAAATCAGAAGTACAACAAATGAAAAAAAAACACGAAGCTCAATTCTCTAAAAATCAAATGTTGAATGATGAAATCAAATAAAAAAAATCAATAAAAAAATATGATTAGAAAAGTGAGGGTGAAAATCAAATAAAAAAATTAGAGCACATCAAAGAAATTTAAATTGAAAAGAAAAGAACTTTAATAAAAGGAAAAAGAAATCAAATGAATGAGATCTAAATTGATAAAAATAAAACAACATAAACTTTGATTCAAGAATAAAATTGAAAACTAACTAAACTTTAACAAAAAAGCCAAAAAAAAATAAGGACTGAATTGAAAAAAATATGATAAATTATAATTTAAGGACTACATTGAAAACATAAAAAAAAACTTTTATAAAATGGTTAAGGAAGAAAATAAGCAATAAAAAACATGAAGACTGGAAAAAAATGACAGGGCATGTACTTTCCCTAGAAGAGAGAGAGAAAAAAAATAACCACCGACAAAAATTGTCCATCTTTTGCCGCCACACACCACATTAGTAGAAAAAAGATATAATGGTGCTTGCAAAGACACTACAAAAATGGTAGGTTTAGCCTTCGGATGACGTCTCCTACACCACCTAAAAGAAGCGGACACAATTCGCGTGCTGATGCATAATGAGTATACACTAGCAGCTTTTTCGAATAAAAAGTTGTTTCTCCAATTGAAAAATACCAAAATGCTCTCCATTAGAATACAAATGTCTTTAGACACATGCTTTATTTTTTTTAATCGTTTCTAAGTGTAAAATCAAATTTTTACTATTTATGAAAAGAAAAAAAAACATTAAAAATCTTTTGATTAACAACTCTAATTTTTTTTGACCTTAAAGATAAAGATATATTTTTACTATTTAAAAGTTTTTTAAAAGATCAAACAACCATTGATTAACATTTCTAGATTTTATTCACCTTGAATGTAAATACATTATTTCATTGTGTAAAAATTTGAAAAAGTTTAACATGCCCCTAAAGAATATTTTAATTATCAATGGATCATTAAAATAAAATCAAATTATCTTCGGCTCTCATTTTTTCTATCTGGAAGTAAAATAATAATTTTACCGTGTCGATCTATAATATAAATCTCACGTCCAATATATCTTGTTAATGAGAGTAAAGGGAAAATCTTCTTTAGTTTTTAGATTCGGCAGAACATTTTTTTCCCTTTGTTTTTGGAGCCTTTATTTTTTCTTTAATTCATTTTCTATAATATTTTTTAGTTGTTTTGAAAATAAATCAGGTTGCTTTGATTTTTATGTTTTTTATTTTTGTTGAATTTAGCTTTTATAAAGAAATTTTATTTTAAAATTAAGTTAAATTGATTAATTTTATCATTTAATATTTATTTTTTTAGGTGTTGAGCTCTAGAATTTAATTCAGGAAAAGAATTTATGGATTGTAAGTTTGAGAGTTTAACCTGGTTTTGCAAAGTTTACTCGGATTTATTTTATTTTTTTAATTTTTTGAAACTCTTTTTTATCACATTTCTTCTTTTAATATTTTTTTTATAAGATTTATTTTTTTTAAAAAAATAACAATAACTGAAAGTGGTTCATGGAGAATGTTGGAGCACAAGGGGTTCTGTTGAGATTCTTGTTCCCAAAAAGCCGCACTGAAAGTGTACATTTTTTTTGATGACATCAAGCTGCTCTGTTTAAACTTCAGGTCAAGATGATGATGTTGAAAGTAATTGCTCGAACTGTGGGGCTCCACCGCTTGATTTTTCTATTATAAAAAAGAAGAAGCAGAAGATAGATCCATGGTGTAAGACTGGCCACGTATGTAATGAAACCCTAGATCTCACCCGTGGGTGGTTCTCGGTCTGTAGCAGAGCATGTATCCATCCATGTGATTCCAGGCTTCACGTGAATGAGGTAACTCTCTCACTTCTCTCCTTCTCCGCACCTCTCCATCTATCACATTCCATTATTTTAATTGGTTTGACCCAAAGTTGTTTTTGGGTATAATTGTAATTATTTTTTAAAATATTTTTATTTAAAAATATATTAAAGTAATATTTTTTTATTTTTATAAAATCATTTTTAATATCAACACATCAAAATAATTTAAAAATACTAAAATTTTTTTAATTTAAAATAAAAAATATTCAATTTATTTTAAAAATACTTTTAAAACGTAAAAACAAACAATACCATAAAAGTAATTCATGGCCATTAATATTTTCTTGACATTTTTATTTCTTTTACTTTTTATTTTATTTTTATTATCACATTTTGAAAGCAGTGTCTTATTATTAAAAAATCAAATAACTAAGAAAACACAATATCACACAAATTGGTAAAGTAAATGGATCAAA